>ERZ857965.20-NODE-20-length-257410-cov-8.864164_pt1 | contig 257410 bp, 237 predicted proteins | sample MGYA00519758_ERZ857965 | MGnify/ENA primary metagenome ERZ857965 (study PRJEB31778, sample SAMEA3449381) | human gut metagenome | biome: human gut; feature: human-associated habitat; material: faeces | place: United Kingdom | collected 2010/2012 ...
TGTGTTTTTAGGAGGATTTATTAATGAAAACAGGTGTAGTAAAATGGTTTAACAACGAAAAAGGATTTGGATTCATATCTGTAGAAGGTGAAGGAGATGTTTTCGTACATTTCTCAGCTATACAATGTGATGGATACAAATCATTAGAAGAAGGACAAAATGTAGAATTCGACGTAGTTGAAGGAGCTAAAGGTCCTCAAGCTGCTAACGTAGTAAGATTATAATTAGGATTATAATGAAAATTCATATATATTAGTAACGCTAGTGATATGTGAGAAAAAGGCCACTTATGTGGCTTTTTTTGTGCATAAATTTATATGCAAATACATACATATCTATGTTAAAATAAGATGAGATAGATTTTTTGTAAATTATTATGGAGGTGTAATATAGACATGAATATATTATTTTTTCTAACACCAAAAAGTGAAGTAGCATATATAACAGAGGACTTTACGATTAGACAGACACTAGAAAAAATGGAACATCATAGATATTCATCTATTCCTATATTAACAAAAGATGGGAAATATGTGGGGACAATAACAGAAGGGGATTTACTTTGGACATTAAAAGATTTAATAGAAAAAAAAGAAATAAGTTTAAAAGATATAGATGTTATGCCTGTTATAGATGTGCCTAGAAGAAAGAACAATACTCCAGTGCCTATAAGTGCAAATATGGAGTTATTAGTATCAAAAGCTATTACTCAAAACTTTGTTCCAGTAATAGATGATACAGAAACTTTTATAGGAATGGTTAAAAGAAGAACTATTGTGGAATATTGTTACGAAAAGATGAAAAAATAAAAAAAATTTATATAAAATAAGTTTTTATATACCGATAGATATACTAACTGTTATAATCTAATTATAGGAGTGTTAAAAAATTCCAAAAGGAGGTATATTTATGAGAGAAGATTCTTTAGACTTTGACAAATTAGGTATTCATTTAGACAAAACAGATATAAAAATACTAAAATTACTGGCTAATGATAGCAGAATATCATATGCAGAAATTGCGAGAGAAGTGCACTTATCACGTATGGCAGTAAGAGAAAGAGTAATGAAAATGGTTGAAGAAGGTGTAGTTGAAAGATTTACTGTTCAACTAGATTCTAAAAAAGTTGGTTTAAATACTCCTGTATTTCTACAAGTAGAAGCCGCACCAAGTAAATTAGATGATGTTGCCAATGAGCTTGCAAAACACCCAAAAATAGAAAGTGTTTGTGCAATGACTGGTAAAAACGAATTATATGCTAATGCATTTGTTAAAGATGTTGAAAGCTTACAACAATTTGTTTTTGAGGAAATATATAAAATTGATGGTGTAGTTAAAGTAGAATATAATATAATTACTAAAAAATATAAAAGTAGAAGATTATTTACATAAAATTAAATTTTAGTGCTTTAGTATTTAAAATAGTTAGTTATTTAAATATTCAAAATTATAGTTGATAATAATTTAATGTAAATAAGAACAAAAAAAGCTTGTCGCTAAAAATATACGACAAGCTTTTTAGTTTGTAAATTTTTAGATTACATGTAAGATACTATATCACCGAATTTAGCTTTTACTTCATCTAATTTATTTTTGTAAACTTCACCTTGTTTTTGGAACATTAAAGTTTTTTCAACTTTGTCAGCTATTTCTTCATAAGCTGGTATAGAAGGTTCGTTTTTAGCTTCTAATTTTATTAAGTGGTAACCAAATTGAGTTTTAACAGGTTCACTTACATCTCCTACGTTCATAGCGAAAGTAGCTTCTTCGAATTCTGGAACCATTTGTCCTCTACCAAAAGTACCTAAATCTCCACCTTGATCTTTAGATGGGCAAGTAGAATTAGCTCTAGCAGCATCTTCGAAAGTAACGTCTCCAGCTTTTATTTGAGCTAATATTTCATTAGCTTTTTCTTCTGAATCTACTAATATATGTTTTGCATTAGCAGTTTCTGGGTTAGAGAAGTTAGTTTTGTTAGCTTCATAGAAAGCTTGTTTTTCTTCATCAGTTAATTTTACGCTAGTTAATATTTGGTTTATTACATATTGTTTTAATACGTTTTTTTCTATTTCAGCCATTTCTTTTTTGAAAGCTTCATCTTCATCTATTTTGTTGTCTTTAGCATACATGTAAAGAAGTTCTTGATTTACTAAGTCTTCTAAAACGTATTTTCTTCCTTCTTCAGTTTGGAATTGTTGTGCTTGATAAGGGTCTAAACCTTGTATAGCATTGTCGATATCGATGTTAGAGATTTCTTTGTCTCCAACTTTAGCTAATATTTTCTTTTCCATAAGTCGTTTGCTCCTTTTTATTTATTTAATTTAATTTTATTTTTTGTTAAATTAACTACATTATACATGATAACAAAAAATTATTAATATGTCTAACATTTTCCATAATAACATAATAATATATGTTGATTAATTAGTAATATGTAGCGAATGCAAAGATTAATATTGAACCTATAATTCCAACTACACCTTCTTCGTCTTTCATATTGACTTTTTTACAAGAAATATAAAAATACATAAAATTTATAATTGTTTTGATTAGTAGTAGATTTATACTATTTGAATATAGTAAAAAGTACATCATTGAAATTACAAAAGTTATTATTGAAATAAATCTGTAAAAAAAGTTTACTTTTTCTTTTTTATCAGAATTACGCTTAATTTTATCTAAGATAGATAAAACTATATATATAATTGATAATACAAAGTAAGTATTAAATATGTAGTGATTGATAGTTGTATTAGGGATAAAAATCCAGTTAAGCAGCAATGTACTCCAAAACAAAACTGTTAAAATTCTAAAATAAAATTCTAATATCATAACTCTCTCCTAATCTATTTCTATAGATAAATATTAACCAATAATAGTTAATATATACGCCATTTAAATTGAAAGGAAAAACTTTCATATTAGTCGTTTGAAAATAAATTTTACTAAAAAACTATGGATTAAAAATGACGTTTTGAAATTATATTTATTAATGTAAAAAAATTAACATTAATAATAGTATTGTATCATAAATTTATAGCGTATAAGATATTATACTAATTTAATCTAAATATTATATTTAAATCATAGTAAAGAAATATTTATTATGAAAGTCTTTCAAAAATATTAATACTTTTATATTAATTTAAAGAGCATTGGAGGGAATAAAATGTATAGATATTATACAAATGGAGTATGTGCAAAATCGATATTACTCGATATAGAGGATGATGTGGTGCTTGATGTAGCATTTGAAGGTGGATGTGAAGGAGCATTAATAGCTATAAAAAATTTAGTCAGGGGGCAAAATATAGATTATATTATAGATACACTTGAACAAGTACCTTGTAAAATGAGAGGAACTTCATGTCCAGACCAACTGGCTAATGCACTTAAAATATATAAGGAGTTTGTATACAATAAAAATATATATGAAGGAGATGATGGATATTAGATAAAAAAATAAGCAGTCATTTGGCTGCTTATTTTTTTTAATTACAATTATTATCTAGTAACTAATATTGCAATTTGGTATTTTTGATTGTAACTTATTTGTACTAATTGATTTTTCTTTATATTTTGTAAATCTTCAGCACCGTGAGTTATTTTTAATTTTATAGGTTTTTTACCTTGTTTTAATATTGCAACGTACTCTTTTTTACCTTTTTGTTCTAAACTAATTAGATTACCTACATAAGGTGTAAAGTTTTGGAACTCTTGAGCTTGTTTTCTTATATAGAAGAAAGTAGCAACACATATACCTAAGTTGATTGCAAGAATTATCCAACCATTGATATGCATCATAGCACCAACTATAATTAATATAATCATAGCTACTATAGGTATGATTGCTTTTTTCATTAATAATTTACCCATGATTTCATTTGCTCTTTTTTCAGGTCCACTCATAGTTTTTGACTTAGCATATGATTCGGCAAATCTGTCTTTTAAACCCATATCGATCCTCCTAATTTCAAAAGATATTTAGTTTTAATTATTTTAGCCTATGTAATATATTTTAATCGCTTAAATCATATTTAGTTTTAAGGCATAATAAAACATATTACTTATTTTATCATAAAATCCATAAAAAGAAAATAAATCTATATATTAAATTTTGTTATTAAAAAACTATATTTTAAAATAAAAAAATATAAATATAATTATAAGTAGTATAATAAGTAATGATATGCAAAAAGTAGTATAATATAAATTAGTGAAATTTTAATATAACAGGTGGTATATGTATGGAAGATAAAATTTGTATAAGTATAAACAATAAAAAATTCAATAAAGAAAATGAGAAGACAAAGGAAGCTATATACAAAGCTTTAAATAAATTATGTGAGTTGATTCTTCAATTTGAAGAAAATGGACAGCCTTTTGAAAGGATATTCAACAATGAAGCTATAAAGTACGATGTATTTGACAATAACTTCTACACGTATAAATTTAGATATGCTGACAATACTCAACTTAGGATTTTATATCATTTTGTAAGGGAAAAAGATAAAATAATAATAGAGCTTCATCAATACGCTGTAAAAAGAAGAAATAATAAAAGTTATATAGAGGCATTTGAAAAATACGTTAAAAATTATAATAAATAAATGTCTAAAGGGGAGAATAATATGGAATATAAAAAATCAAGTATATTTAGCGATAAACAAAAGATAGATAACAGAAACTTGTGTCTTTATTTAAATTTTAAAAATGAAAAAAACGAAAATATACTTAATTTATTAAAATTAATAGAAAAAGACTTAATAGAAAAGTTTGAAGATGATTTCATATTTGATATGGAATTTAATGAAGAACCTATTACAAATAAATATCTTCACAATAAATTTAATAATATAGGTGATAATTTAAATAAAAAAATAAATTTACTTTACGATGCAATACTAAAATCTGAAAGTATATCTACTAAATTTGAGTATAAAGAGCTTATATCAAAAAGAATATTTATGGAAGATTGGGATATTAGCGAGCCAGAGTTTGGGTTTGACTTAAACGACATAGATAGTATAAAAGATTACATAATTGAAAATATGAAAAATACAGAAGTAGACTACTTAAGTGAGCCAACACCACAAGATATAGGCCTTAACTTTAATTGTGAATATATAGAAAGAGACGAAAATACAGAAAATGATGATTTTGGTTTCTACGGTTTCTTAAGTTTTAATATAAGTGGATATATACTAGACTACGATTTTGATTACTTTATAGATTATCTAAAAGACTTTGTTAAAAAATGCGGACAAATATTAAAGTCACTATGTGCAAATATATTTATATCTGAAAAAAATTTTAAAACAGAGTATTTTAATTTATTTGAGATGGAGCTTATCGAAAATAAAGATATTGAAGATAAAGAAATTTACTATGACTATATAAATCACCACAGATATGGGCTTTTATGTGGAATAGAAGGAATTAACTATATATCAAAAGATTTATTTTCACAAATAGACAAAGATAAACTAAAAAATTACCCTATAAAAGTTGAGATACACGAAAATGGAGTATTTGTAAATATAGATAAATCTCTAGAAGATATAGATATAGATGATAAATACGAAGTTAGAGAAGTATTAGACAATATCTTAATTAAAGGATATTGTGATCACGATGTGATTCAGTTTATGGAATTTTTAGGCAAGGTGCCAATCTATGAAGAGGAGATTTTAATAGTTGAGATCCTAGAAAATGAAACAAGAAAAGATTTATATAATAAATACTTTATAATAACTAAAAATAAAGAAGTTGAATATTTAAGTTTAGACTCTGACAAATTTAAAATACATAAATTAAAATAAAATTTGAGCCAGCAAAGTTTTAAAAAAATTTTACTGGCTTTTTGTATTTATGAACAGATTACTCTTCACAAAGCGTTTCTTTTTGTTCTTCCTCATTAAATTCAATCAGCTTTTGAACATATACTTTATTAGAAAATGCACGAATTGATGCGACTAATATTTTATTATGTATATTATCTTCAATTAATTTATTTTCAGTATTATCACAATCAACCTCTCCTACGAATGTATATTTTAGAGAACGTTCTAATTCGTAACAAAACATATTGTAAAATTCTTCTACTTCATAGTCCTGATTATTTATAATTTTTGATATTTCAGAAATACTAAGAACTCTTTTTAAAGTTGAGATAATAATTAAGTATGAAACATGAAATCTTTTATAGCGTTTTTTAAAAGGTTTTTCGATAACATTTTGTTTTACATAATTATTTATCATAGATTTAGTAATTATATTTTCTTCATTTTCAGACGAGAATATACTTAAAGAGTTTTCTATAATGCTTAAAACTTGATCCATATATAAATCTATATTTGGAAGCTCATCAAACCTAGGAAGATGAAAGTCTAGAATTTCTTTTATATAGTGTGAATCTTTAAAGTCCAAATTTATCAGCTCCTTTTGATATATATTTAAGTGCTTATTTAAAAATTTTACCATGTAGCATTAAATTATTCAATAATAATAAAAAGTAGCTCATGTAATATTAAATACTACATAAAATAGTATAAATAATAAAATGCTTGACTTGGTTATTCAAAAGATATAATATAGTATTAAATACTACATAGTGTAAAAATAAAAATTTAAAAACTAGAGATTAAAATAAATTTATAAAAGAAAGGTATGGTAGATATGAAGAAAATAGCTATTTGGGGCGATTCAGTATTAAAAGGAGTAGTTTTAGAAGAGGGAAAAGATAGATATTCTCTACTTAAAGACAGCAGTATAGAACTTATTAAAAGAGAATACAACCTTATGATAAAAAATAATTCTAAATTTGGACTTACTGTTACTAAGGCTATGAGACTTATGGACAAGAGTTTGTCAAAAGGTGATCATCCTAATTATGTATTGGTTGAATTAGGTGGAAATGATTGTGATTACAATTGGAAAGAGATTTCTGAAAATCCAGATAAAGAGTATTATCCAAATACACCATTACCTAAATTTATAGAAAGTATAAATACTATTATAGAAAAATTTAGAGCAAATGGAATAGAACCGATACTTACAAATTTACCTCCACTTTCTTCTCAAAAATACTTCGATTGGTTTGGCAAAAACGGGCTAAATACAGATAATATAAAGAAATGGATGGGAAATATAGATAGGATTTATAGACATCAAGAGACATATTCACTAGCCCTTATGGATATTGCAAATAAACAAAAATGCGACTTAATAGATATAAGAACTCCGATTATATTAGAAGAAAATACAGATGATTTTATATGTGAAGATGGGATACATCCAAATGAAAAGGCTCATAAATTAATGGCACATACATTTATGAATTATTTAAACAATAAAATGGCGTATTTGTCTTAAATATATAGCAAATAAACTTAAAAATAGTTATCATATAATATACAAATTTATATGGTAGCTATTTTTTTAATAAAGCTAAAAATTTCTTATAATTGGAAAATAAGCGTATTAATTATATAAATATATAAGGCTAAAATATAGATAGATAATTTAATATAAAGAAAGGTGACATTATGAAATTAATAGTAGATTATGCGAATTTAGAAAAAATAAAAGAAATGTATATGTATTATCCAGTAGATGGGGTTACTACAAATCCATCTATTTTAGCAAAGGAGAAAAGAAATCCATATGAAGTATTAAAAGAGATAAGGGAGTTTATAAGTAAAGATGGAGAACTTCATGTACAAGTTATATCAAAAGATGCAGAAAATATGATAAAAGAAGCTTATAAAATAAGAGAAGAATTAGGAGACAATACATATATAAAAATACCAGTTACAAAAGAAGGTCTAAAAGCTATAAAAATATTAGCACATGATGGTGTAAATATAACTGCTACTGCTATATATACACAGATGCAGGCTTATTTAGCTGGAAAAGCCGGGGCAAAATATGCAGCTCCATATGTAAATAGAATAGACAACCTAGGTTCAAATGGAGTGAAAGTTGCAAAAGACATACACGATATATATGTAAAAAATAATATAGATACACAAGTTTTAGCAGCCAGCTTTAAAAATTCACAACAAGTATTAGAGTTAGCTAAATACGGAATAGGAGCAGCTACAGTATCACCAGATGTAATAGATGGATTAATTAAACTAGATGCAGTTGAATGTGCTGTAGATGCATTTATTAGAGATTTTGAAGGTGTTTGTGGTCAAGACAAAACAATGATAAATATATAGAAAATCAAATTTAATAAATCTTAACAAATAAAAGAGTATAACAGAAGGCAAAATCTGTTATACTCTTTTGTATAGGAAAAATAATTTTGTAGGGAGATTTTTAAATGAAAATTGAAAGTTATAAAACTGAAAAGTTAAAAGTCGAAAAAGACTTAAATGAAATGACTAAAAAGAGCGACTTGATAAGTTGGATAAGAGTAGCTTTATTCATTTTAATAATGGGATTATTATCTTACGGATATTTCAAAAAAATTAATATTTTTTATGCTTTTGTAGCAGTTTTAACAATTATCTTTTTTGTAATTGTAAAATTACATAGCGATATTGAATTAAAGATAAAATATAAGAAAAGTAAGATTCAAGTATATCAAAAATATATAAAAAGATTAAATGGTACTTGGTACGACTTTAAAGATAAAGGAACTGAATATCTAGACGAAAATATGCCTTACTTAAAGGACTTAGATATATTTGGAGAAGGCTCTTTATATCAATATATATGTAGTGCAAACACTATATACGGTAAAAAATCTTTGGTAAAACATTTAAAACAAAATGATTATAACTTAGATTATATAATTAAACATCAAGAAGCTGTAAAAGAACTATCTAATATGCAAGATTTTGCAAATGAAATAGAAACTTTATCGTATTTAACAAAAGAAAATAAAAAGAAAAATATAAATAAAGAAATTAAAAAGTTTATAGAAGTATGTGAAGACAAAACACCTAATCAAGTTAAATTAAACAAAATACTTATGATAGTATTGCCAGCTATTCTTATAGCAGTATTAGCACTTTGTCTTATAGGAATAAATAGAGCATTCTATTTTAATGTCTTAAAATTAGTGATAATAATAAACTTATTGCTTGCATTTTTAAATATGCAAAAAAGTACTTCTATATTATTGCCAATTGGAGATTTCTATAAAAATATAAAAGTATATGAAAATATATTTAAAGAAATAGACAAACAAGACTTTGAAAGTTCTTATTTAAAAGAATTAAAAGAAGGTTTAAATAAAGACGGAGGAAGTTTAAAAGCTATAAAAGAGCTTAAAAAAATAGGTTCATATATAGATTTAAGACAAAATTTCGTTGCAAATATAATACTTAATGCTATAGTTTTATGGGATTTCTACTGTATAGATATGTTTGATAAATGGAAAAAATCTTACGGTAGAAATATAAGAACATATTTAGAAATAGTAGGAGAGATAGAAGCCCTTATAAGTTTAGCATCTATTACATATGTAAGAGATGACTATACTTTTGCAAAAGTAAGTGAATGTGATGATTTAAAACCTGAAATAGATTTTAAAAATCTAAAACATCCTCTTATAAAAATAGAAGATGCAGTTGGAAATGGTATAACTTTAAAAGGTCAAACTTGTGTTATAACAGGTTCTAATATGTCTGGAAAGACAACATTTTTAAGAAGTATAGGTATAAACTTAGTCTTATCATATGCTGGAGGGCCAGCGCTTGCATCAGAATTTAAAACATCTGTTATGAAGGTACTTACATCAATAAGAGTTGAAGATAATGTAAATAAAGGTATTTCAACTTTCTATGCTGAACTTTTAAGAATAAAAGATATGACAGAATATAATAAAAATAAGATGCCGATGATATGTCTAATAGACGAAATATTTAAAGGTACAAACTCAGCAGATAGAATAATTTGTGCTACAGAAGCTATTAAAAAGCTATCACAACCATGGAGTATAACTTTGGTTTCAACACATGATTTCGAGCTTTGTAATTTAGAAAACGACGATAATATAAATGCTGTAAACTACCATTTCGCTGAATACTACGAAAATGGTGAAATAAAATTCGATTACAATATACAAGACGGTAGATGTGTCACAACTAATGCAAAGATGCTTTTAAAGATGGCTGGTATAGTTGATGAAATAGAATAGAGAGAATATAAAAAATAAAGTGATAGATTAATTCTATCACTTTATCATTTATCATCTTTCGTGTATTCTAAAATATCGCCAGGTTGACATTCTAAAACTTCACATATTTTATCTAGTGTTGTAAAGCGTATTGCTTTTGCCTTGCCATTTTTCAAGATTGAAATATTGGCCATAGTTATTCCAACTTTTTCAGAAAGCTCCGTTACACTCATTTTCTTTTTAGCAAGAACAACATCTAAATTAATTCTTATACTCATAAGATCACCTCTATATTTTATACAATTTATATTGTAAGATCATTTTCATTTTTTAAATCATAAGCCTTTTGTACAAGGTGTGCAAGTACAGCTGCAAATACTGAAATACACATAGCTATAAAGATTACAAATAATATTATAATTAAAATGCTTAAATGTAGCAAATTAAAATATAATAAAATTAAAGCTCCTACAAAATATAAAAAACATTCAGATAGTGCATATCTTCTTATTCTATTTAAAGAATTCATATTTTTCTTAGAAAAAGAATTGTCTTTATTTATTTCATTTGAAATTTTCCAACCTTCAAATAATGCTGCATAAAAAGGTATTATTGTAATCCATATAAATACTAAAAATGGATAGTAAAGATAAGAATACTCTGGACTTTCTAGTGCCATATCTTTTCCTGCCTTTGGGATAATGACAAATGCACAAATTGCTAGTATTATACAGGTCAATCCTATAAATAATTTTAATGATTTTGCTAATTCACTTTGTTTCATAACAACCTCCAGTGTTTTAAATTGAAAATAATATATTTATTTACTAATTTAATGATTATGTATGAATTAATAATAACAAAAAAGATACAATACGTCAATAATTGCTTATCGTTTATCAATAAAAAAATATTGTTTATTAATAATTTTCTATGTTTAATAACTTGAATTTTTGTGTATTAAATTTGTATTATGTACATTGAAAATATATTATGGTATAATTATCTAATACTTTTAAACTTTTAAAAAAATAGATGAGGTGACAAACTTGAAAGAATTACAGGAAAAAATACTTAAAGAAGGGACTGCTTTAAATGAGACTGTCCTTAAAGTGGATGGTTTTTTAAATCATCAGGTAGATCCTTTACTTATGCAAAAAATAGGAGAAGAATTTGCAAATTATTTTGAGGATAGAGGCATAACAAAAGTCTTTACTATAGAAAGTTCTGGAATAGCTCCAGCAGTTATGGCAGCTATAAAATTAGATGTACCAATGGTTATACTTAAAAAGCAACAATCAAAAATATTAAACGGAGAGGTTTATCAAACAAAAGTAACATCATTTACTAAAGGAACTAGTTATGAACTTACTTTATCTAAAAAATACATAGATAAAGATGATAAAATATTATTAATAGACGATTTCTTAGCAAATGGAGAAGCAGCACAAGGTGGTATAAGATTAATCGAAGAAGCAGGAGCTACTGTTTCAGGAATAGGTATAGTAATCGAAAAATCATTCCAACCTGGTCGTAAAAAACTTGATGATAGAGGATTTGATGTATATTCTCTTGCAAGAATATCAAGACTTGATAAAGGTGTTATTGAATTTGTAGAAGAAGCATAGATTTTTAGGACTGTTCATTTGAATAGTCCTTTATTATAATATAAAGTAAAGTTTTTAGTTTATTTAAAGGAGTAAAATTATGGAGTATTGGGATATTTATGATAAAGATGGTCACTTTACAGGAAGAAAAAAAGGTAAATATGAAAAATGGGGAGAAGATGAATATCATCTAGCTACAGAAGGTTGGATTATAAATTCAAACAAACAAATACTTGTCCAACAAAGGTCAAACAAGTGTCAACTTTTGCCGGGAATGTGGGCCCTTACAACAGGAAGAATTATATCTGGAGAAAACACGAGAGAAGGCTGTGTAAGAGAATTTAGAGAAGAATTAGGAATTCATATAGATAAAGATGAATGTAAATTAGTAAAATCATTTATGAAAAATAGATTAGGCATGATTTGGGATATATATTTCATAAGAAAAGATGTAAATCTAGATGAGTTAGTTTTACAAGAGGAAGAAGTTGCAAGAGCTAAATTTGTAAATACAAATGAATTTAGAAATATGTTAAAAGAAGGAATTATGTGTGAGTATGAAGAAATATATGAATTACTAGATATTATAGATAATTTAGAAGCCTAAAGGCGGAGCTACAAATAGCTCCGATTTTTTAGGTAATTAATTTTTATCAAAATCCAACTTTTTATCTATATTAGATAATATAAATGCAGTTATAGATAAAGTAAGCAAGACTACAAATACACTTTTCATACCATATACAAAATAAGAAGATACTATATCTTCGACCTTATGTCCTGCAAGAGAGCTCATTTGATGATATAAAATTGATGTAGAAATTGATGTACCAGAAGCCATTCCCAAATTTCTTATAAGTGAATTTATACTTCCAGTTATACCTAAGTATTCGCTTTTAACTGTGCTCATAACTAATGTAGTATTAGGAGAGTTAAATGTACCACTTGCAAAACCAAATACACATAAAGATGCTAGTATATATACTTTAAGTGAGTTTTCGTCAAGTCTTATCATTAAAATCATAGAACAAATAATTATAAATAATCCAGCAAGTGTGACTTTTTTCGGTCCAATTTTGTCTGACAAATAACCACTAACAGGTGCGATAAAAAACATTATAAGTGGGTTGACTAAAATAATAGTTGAAATTTGTGATTGTGAATAGTTAAAAGTGTCACTAAGATAAAAAGGTATAATTAAATTTATAGAACTTGAGATAAAATAATAAATAAATGCGCAAACTAAATTGAATGAAAGCGATTTAATCTTAAATAAATTTAGATTTAACATAGGTTCTTTCAATTTTTTTTCAAGTCTTATAAAGAAAAATAAAAATACAAAACCAATGAAGAAACCTAAAATTACATATAAATTGCTAAATCCCATATCTTGACTTACTAAAAGCGATGAAAACAATATAAATATAGATATAAAAAATACAAAAGCACCGTATTTATCTAATTTTACATCCGAAGTAGAATTTCTAGCGGGAAGAGTTTTATATCCAACTATAAATGAAATAAGTCCAATCGGAATATTTATTAAAAATATAAAATGCCAACTTAGATAAGTCATAATAAATCCTCCAAGAGCAGGGCCGAGTATAGAACCTAATGCAACAGCAGACCCAGAAAGACCAAGCGCGCGTCCCCTTTCATTAGGTGGGAATACGATTGCAGTAAGCCCTTGATTATTCGCCATAACAATCGAAGCACCGATACCTTGTATAACTCTAGAAATAATTAATATAGTTATATTCGGCGAAATGCTGCATAAAAAAGAGCCAAATATAAATACGATTATTCCATATAAAAAAACTCTGCCTTTTCCTTTTAAATCGCCCAACTTTCCGAATATTATAATCGTAGTTGCAACAGTTATAATATATGATGACACAATTAAACTAGAAAGCGATAAGTTTATGCCGAGGTCCTTTTTTATAGATGGCAAAACTACATTAACAATACTCGCATCCAAACTTCCCATAAAAGGAACGACAATCAATACAAACTGTATAATCCATCTGTTTTTATAGATTGTTTCCTCATCAAAATCAAAATTTTTCAAAGCATACACCCCCTTTATATTCTACGGGATTAAGATGATTATAGTACCAAAAGATTTGTAAAGTCAAATATATAAAATCTCATTTTACATATGGAGGGATTTGTTATAAAATAGGAATTAATTTACAATTGGGAGGAAAACATGATATATAGATTAAGTATGGAATTTACTGTAGATAAAAAGCAAAAGATAGATTACAATATAGGCTCAGTTTTGCAAGGGATAATGATGACGTTTTTGGATAGAGATTATGGAGAAGTATTACACCGACAATCACTTATGCCTTATAGCCAACATTTTGAAACCAAAGATGGAAAATACTATTGGATAATTAATGCACTTACAGAAGAGGCAAAAGAAAATATAATATGTAAAATATTAGACTCAGATAAAAGAAGTTTGGATTTAACTTATAGAAAAAGTAAATTAAACATAGAAAGATTGATATTTGAAGAAGTTAATCTTTTTAAAGATAGAGGTGAAAAAGATATAGTTTTAAATTTTAAAACGCCGACAAGTTTTAAAAGAACTTCAGGAGGATATGAGATTTTTCCAAATGTCAGACATATATTCAACAGCTTAATAAATAAATACGAAATGTTTGAAATGAATAATTTAGATGACAGTCTTTTTAGTAAAATAAATAAAAAAGAAGACTTTTTAGAAGATATAATAAAAAATGTAGACATTGTTGGATATAACTTAAAAACTGAGAAATTTGGGATAAAGGGGAATTACATTCCAGGATTTATGGGAAAAGTAAATATTAAAGTAAAAGGAAGTGCAGAATTTAAAAATAATATATCTAAATTGTTGCAATTTGGAGAATACAGCGGTGTAGGATTGAAATGTACAATGGGTATGGGCGTTATGGAAATATTATAGGTGCAAAAAATAAATTATTTAGAAGGATTTTTAAAAAATATGTAGAATATTATAAGAATACTAATAAATTTCGATTAATGCACATCAAAATATTTCAAGGCACACATTATTAATTTTTTACTAAAATATTAGTATTTTATTAGATTATATACAAAACGTATATAAATAAGTAAATTATTAACAAGGGGGGCAATATATGATGCTAAATAACAATTCGATAGGAATAAATAAGGTGAAGGAATCTGATATTTCGCTAGAAGGCAACTCTAATAACCTCGTCAACTTAGATGATTCGATGAAAATTTATTTAAAAGAAATAGGAAAAATACCACTCTTGAGTAGACAAGAAGAATTAGATATTGCAAAGAGGATTTGTGAAGGAGATGAAGTAGCAAAAAAAATACTAGTAGAATCAAATCTTAGGTTAGTTGTAAGCATAGCTAGGAAATATGCAAGAAAAGAGATGGCTATGTTAGATTTGATTCAAGAAGGAACACTAGGTCTTATAAGGGCAGCAGAAAAATTTGACTATACAAAAGGATTTAAATTTAGCACATATGCAACATGGTGGATTAAACAGGGAATAACTCGTGCCATAGCAGATCAATCGAGAACAATAAGAGTACCCGTTCACATGGTAGAAAAAATAAATAAAGTATCTACAATATCATCACAACTAGCAAAAGAGTTAGGACGTGAACCTAAACCAGAAGAAATCGCAAAAAGAATGCATGTACCAGTAGAAAAAGTAGTCCAAGTCATAAGAATATCACAAAGACCACAATCAATAGAATCGACAATTGGACAAGAAGATGACACAGAATTAGAACAAGTAATACCAGACAAAGAAGCACACTCACCAGAAGAAATAGTCACAAGATCACTTCTAAAAGACCAAATAGAATACGTATTAGACACATTGAGCGAAAGAGAAAAAGGAGTAATAAAACTAAGATTTGGACTTGGCGATGGTGAGAAAAAAACACTAGAAGAAGTCGGCAGAGCATTTAATGTTACAAGAGAAAGAGCGAGACAAATCGAGAAAAAGGCGTTGAGAAAACTGGCCCATCCAAGTAGATCTAATAAGCTTTTGGATTATTATTATGATATATGTTAGAGTAGATGTATGCACCTCAATTTTTATTGGGGTGTTTTTTGCTGAGTTAAAAGTAGTTGATTTAACCAATTATAAAAAGCCAAGAGAATAATTAATATAAAACTGTTAGTCTATGTAACTTAGAAAATAACTAAAATAAAAGACCAGAAATCTATTTTAAAGTAAAAGGTAAAGATACTAAATAATATTAATGGTCCATTAATATTATTTATATATAAAAATCTAAATACCCCTAACACATTCCACAAGCCCATCTAAATAACTAAAATCACTAGCATCGAAAGACTTAGAAATCATCTCACAAAACTCAGGTTGTTTATTTTTTAGCATAAGAATAAGCCTCTTCATCATCATCTTATATTTGAATCTCATTTGATAGCACTTAGCGTATTTTTGTGTAAATCCTGTTTCTGATTTATAAATTATTAAAGTTTTTTGCATTTAGTTTTCCCCCTTTAAAAGTGCATTTTCAATAGATTTTAATATTACTTTGCTGCTTATAAAATAACTACTGTCTTTTCTTTTTCAAATTTCTAAAAAACTTCTTTATCATATCAACAACATAATAAATAGAATTAGTTATGCCATCTGTATATTTATCATATAAAATATGAGTTTTAAGCTCGCTATCTTTTATTACAGTATAATTACAAAGGACATCGTCTGAAATCTCTATAATTTCCCCATTTTCAAGCTTTACAACGTATATATCATGGCTTTGTAGTACATCAGTCATCTTTTTTTCTTTTGTTTTGTGTTCGATTACTGTACCTTTTAAATAGTTTTTAAATACGTATCCTTTGCTAATCATTATTTTTTGTCCAACTTCCATGGTTATTTTATCCCTCCGCCTTTCTTTATGTATTTATATTAGCATAATTTTACATATATTAGTGACTTGAAAATAAGTTAAATAGTAAAATTATAAATTAGTTGAAAAGATATTTATAAAGGAGATGGCATTTGATTATAGAATTATTACAATTAAGTATATATAGAAATTTTAAAATTAAAATAATAGTAAAGAGCAAAAAAATGAATATACTTCAAAAAGTGGAGTAATAGAGGCTTTTGTTAAAAAATCTGAGGATAAAGAAAAACTTTTATAAATAAGAAATCAAATTACCTGGGAAATTAGTAAAAATCAAACTAAAAATATAAAATTAAAAGAACAAAAAAACTGTTACAAAAGTATTTAAACTTATGTAACAGTTTTTTTAATAAATATCTATTTTATATCATATAAAAATGCTGGAACAGAATTATAAATATGTTTGTCACCTACTACTAAAAGTAAGTCGCCAGCTAAAAATTCTATGTATGGTCCTGGAGAAATTATAAGTTCTTCGCCTCTTTTTACAGCAACAATTGTTGCACCTGTATTTTGCCAAAACTTAGTTTCACCAGATGTTTTCCCTATGTATTTACAATTTTCCTCAATAGTGAATTGGACAGGAACAAGTGGGTTTATAATTTCTAGTCTGTTTGAATAATCGATTATCTTATTTAAAGTTTCAACGATTTCATTTTCTAATTTAGACTTTTCACCAAGTAATTTATAAAGATTGCTTTTGTAAGATGAAATATTAGTAATATCTTGATATTTTTTTATGAATGATAGCGCTTTTTTAGAAGATAAAACTATAACTCCCTTACCCTTAACACTTTCAACAATCTTAATATCTTCTAAAAGTTTTATAGCACGTCTTATTGTTTCAGGAGAAACGTTGTATTTCCCCGCTAATACAGAACGTCCATATAAAGTACTGCCTTCTGCAATATTTCCTGTATATATTTTGTTAGCTAAATCTAAAGCTATTTTTTGATAAATTGGCATAGTATAATTGTCTTGCATAAAATCACCTCCCTACAATAGTAAAATAAATAAAAATAATAATAATAAAATACCTTTATTACTATTTTATAACTATTCGTACGAGATGCAATACAAAAAATTAAAAAACTTAAATTATTTTTTCAAATGTCTGAAAAACTTATCAAAATGAGCATATACTTAATAATGATTACTATTTGACTAAATAAAAAATAAAATATAAAATAATAATTTGTGATAGTATTAGAACTGTGTTTATAGGGTATATTAATAAATGGGATTGATAAACCTTGTAAATAAAAGAAAAATAAGGTGAATTATGAGGAGGTGTTTGTCGCGAAATTATATACTTAATTCTCGCTTAAAATATGGAAAAACTAATCAAATCAAACAGAATAAAAGGTATACTTTGTATAATCACATCTGCATGTGGATTTGCAGTTATGTCTGCATTTATAAAACTATCAGGTGATTTACCAAGTTTCCAAAAGACATTTTTTAGAAATTTAGTTGCTGCTGCAATAGCTCTATATTTAATAATTAAACACAAAGGAAGTTTAGTAGGTAAAAAAGAAAATAGAAAAATACTAGTTTTAAGATCAATATTTGGAACAATAGGTATCGTATGTAATTATTATGCTGTAGACAGACTAGTTTTATCAGATGCAAATATGTTAAATAAACTAAGCCCATTTTTAGTAGTTATTTTCTGTGCATTATTCTTAAAAGAAAAGATAAACCTAAAACAAATTACAATGGTAAGTGTGGCATTTATAGGTGCTTTATTTATAATAAAGCCGAGCTTTAATGTAGAAGTTATACCTTATCTAGTAGGGGTATTAGGTGCTGTAGGAGCTGCTCTTGCATATACTTGTGTAAGGGTTTTAGGAAAAAAAGAAGATTATTATACAATAGTATTTTTCTTCTCAACATTTTCACTTATAGCGATTTTACCAGGATTTATAGCTGTATATAAACCTATGACTACTATACAAGTAGTATATCTGCTTCTTGCCGGTATTTCTGCAAGTATCGGTCAATTTGGTATTACACTTGCATATAAATTTGCACCAGCTAAAGAAATATCTATATACGACTACAGTGGAATAATATGCTCTGCAATATTAGGTATAGTATTCTTTGGAGAACATCCTGATACAATGAGTATAATAGGATATCTTATAGTATTTGCTGCTGCATTTGATATGTTCCTATACAATAAAAAGTTAGACAAATTAGACAAAAAAGACAATCAATTAAAAGATATACAAGGAAAATAAATTTACCTATAATTATATAAATATACTATAATTAAACCATACGGAATATTTTGCACTTTAGAAAAGGGGAATTTAGTATGGGAAAAATAAAATTAGCTATTATAGGGACAGGACTTAGAGGGGCATATACATATGCACCTTTAATAGAAAAATACAAAGATAAATGCGAAATAGTTGCTTTTGTGGAAAATAAAAAGGGTAGAAGAGATTTATTCTTAGAAAAATATCCTATAGATGAAAATATGGTATTTGACAACTTAAATGACTTTATAGCTCACGACAAATTAGCAGATGCAGTTATAATATCACATTACGATTTACTACATTATGACACTGCTCAAGTATTACTAGTAAAAGGATATGATGTTTTAGTAGAAACTCCTGCATCAAACAGCTTAGATGGGCTTGTTCATTTAAAAGAATTTTGTGTTGAAAATAAAGACAGACTATTTATGGTAGCTTATAACAATAGATACTCTAACTTCTATAACAAATTAAAAGAAATTACACAAAACAAAGACTTAGGAAGTCTAATAAATATATCATACAATGTCGATGTTGGATATAAGACTTTCGTTCACAACTATGTAAGAGGAAATTGGAGAATAACTAGCGATACTGGAGCAATTATGCTTACAAATAGCTGCCAAGATATAGATATTATGATAAATTTAAGTGGTGGCAAATGTAAAAAGGTATCATGTTTTTCTGATTTAAGGGCATTTAATTGGGATAACTTCAATACAAAAATGAGTCAAAATTGTTTTAGATGTGGAGAAGAGAAGTCATGTCCATTTTCAGCAAAAAAACTATATCTAAAAGAAAATAACTTTATAAATAATTCAATCCATATAAGACCGACAAAAGAAAACTTAGAAGCTATCTTAAAAGAAGGACCTTATGGAAAATGTGTATTTTACTGTGACAACGACGTAGCTGATAATTTAACTAGTATATTTAAATTTGACAATAATGTAACTGCAAACTTCAATATAAATGCATTTACAAAAGAAAGCGATAAAAAAATAAGATTATTCTTTAAAAATGGAGAAGTAGAGGCTTCATATAAAGATAAGGAAATAAAAATAAAAATTTTCCTAAAAGATAAAGAAGAAATTATAAAAATAAATGAAGAAGATCCTGATGAAAAGATGTTCTTAGATTTTATAAATAGAATAGAAACTAAAAATTACGATTCATGTGTATCATATGTAGGTGAAGTCATAGATAGCCATGTTGCTACTTTTGCTTCAGAATTTGCAAATGTGAGTGAAACTGTAGTTGATGTAGAATCATTTTTCAATGACGCTGTAGAAATGACAAAACAAATAGAAAAAATGATGTTTTAGAAATAATAAATTATAAAAATTAGGAGGTATGAGTAAAATAGTATATAATAGATTATTTTATGTCTCATACCTCTTTTTGGATAATATTATATTTAAATATCAGGGTGTTATTAAAAATAACAATATAATAAGAACTAATAAAAGTCTAAATGACAAGAGGCACCTCCTATCTATTAATATAAATAATATTGTCTAAAAAGAAAAATATAGAAATTAATCAATAATCAATTCAAAAAACTATGGTATAATTTTAAAAATGAAGATTTTATTATAGTATATAAAAAATTATATTGATTATGAATTTTATTTCAATAAAGATTTCTAAAAAATAAAAGAGATATCATAAAGACAGGAGGGATTAGGATGTCAGACGATAGAATAATAGATTTTAATGAATTAAAAAATAAAGTAAAAGAAACTGACATAGACAAATTTGAAAATTATATGTATGAACTTTATTTTTCTGTTGCAGATGGTAGTATGACAATGTCACAATTTACATCTAAAATATATGAATATATGAGAGAAAACAACATATCAAATGAAAAATTTATGAATATGCAGAAAAAATTACTAGAAAGATATGGGGTAGATGAGTCTGAAATAGAAAGACAACTTAGAGGTATGGGTATAAATCCAAATGACTTAAGCTCTATATCTTCTATGAATATAAATGATATCAGAAATAAAAATATGAATAATAACACTGAGACAAAAGAAGAGCCGAAAGTGGAAATAAAAATTGACAAAGCTCAAGAGAATATAGTTAAAAATTCTGATTTCTATAATAAATTTGCTACAAAGCTTGAATATGATAGTTTTATAATAAGTTATTTAAAAAATGATGTAAATGATATTAAAATTATAATAGATAAAGAAAATGTAACACTTATAAGTTCAAAAAGTATTAATTTAGTCGATTCACAATTAAATGAATTCTTACTAGATTATAAAAATATGATAGGCAAAAAAATGAAAGTTTCAATTTGTGAAAACTGCAAAGAATACGATTATTAAAAAAGACGACATATGTCGTCTTTTTTTATAACAAATAGGAAATTATATTCATTTTAAATACAAAAAAAGATGCAAAATAGTATAAATTTTGCATCTTTTTTGAAGTGTGTGTTTTTAGTTATTTATAATGAAAATTTCTTAATTAGCTTAACTCCATTTTGAATCATACTATTGAAAAATACCACGTTCAAAAGATCTCCTGGATGAACAAATGGGATATCATAAGTATCTACCAAATTCATAGGAACTACAATGTTTTTGTTTATATTTTTTTCATTAAAATAAGCCTTTAGAGTAACTACAAATTGATATATGCATATATCTGTACAGTCACCAACAACCACTACATTATCTATATCGTTCAATATATTAATATCTATAGCAAAGAAGCCATTAGTAGAATTTTTAGGAATAATTTCAAGGTTTTTAATGTCTAATAATTCATCGACTACCTTACATTCATCACTACCTGATAGACAGTGAGGTACATAACTTAATAATTCCACTGAATCTTCTTCGTGAGTATCTGTAAAGGCTATAATTTTATTTAACTTGTTTTCTAACGGTTTTACAAATTCATGAATAGGATTTATAAGGGATTTTATCCTATCAGAATATAGAGCGCCTTCTTTTGCAAATCCATTATTAATATCTACAATAAATAAAGCAGTTTTACTTAAATCGTAGTCACTTAAATTCTCAATAGGTAGATCGTTTAAGTTTTTTTGCAAAACTTCAAATTCTTTAAGTATATTTTCCATTTGTAACCTCCACAATAATTTAATAAAATTGTATAATTTTATGTTAAATATGTCAATAGGTATTGATAATTTGATAGATTAATTGTTTTATATCTTGTTTTTTAATCTAAATACTAACCATTTACTAGCGTATTGATTATTTTAGGATAGTTAGTAAATACTCCGTCAACTTTTAATTTTATAAGTTTTTTCATGATAGTTACAGAGTTTACAGTATAAACTTGTACTAAAAGACCTCTTTTATGTGCTTCTGCTACAAATTCTTTATTTACGACATCACAAGATGGATGTATATAAGTACATTTGCAGTCTTTACATATTTTTAATATCTTTTTTAAGTTTCTACGTTTAAAAGTAAGAGGACCAACTAAATAAGCAGTTTTTACCTTGCTGTTCAATTTTGAAATTCTTTTTAAACTTTTATAATTGAAAGAAGATATAACAACTTTATCTTCCATCTCGTATTGTTTAACAATATCTAAAATATCTTTTTCTATATTTTTATATCTAACTTTGTTGTTTTTAATTTCTATATTTAAAGTTAAATCTGTATCTTTTATAAATTCTAAAACTTCTTCTAATGTAGGAATTTTACAATCAGCTTTATTTTTCAATTCTTCATCTTTTAGATTTAATTCTCTTAGTTGTTCAAAAGTAGATTTTTTTATAGAACCTTTGCCGTCGAACATTCTTCCTAAAGTTTCATCATGATGAACGACTAAAATTCCATCTTTAGTTTTTTGAACATCAATTTCGATGCCGTAAATACCTAAGTCAAGAGACTTTTTAAAAGCATACATAGTGTTTTCTGGGAAGAAACCACTGTTGCCTCTGTGTGCGTATATATTCATATTATTCCTCCTCATAAATCACACTAGTTAATACAATTTGTTGAATAAAATATTAATTATTACTCCAATTAGCTATTTCTTCAGCTAAGTTGTTTAAGTATTCCCAACGTTCGTATTTTACCTGTAATTCATTTTCTAATTTTGTTTTTTCATCCATTATTTCTTGTAATTTTGTAAAATCAGTCGCATATTTAGAAGTATCTTCTTCTAAAGAAGCTATTTTGTCTTCTAATTTTTCGATATCTTCATCTATAGTATCAAATTCCCTTTGCTCATTATAAGAAAATTTAGGTTTATTTTTAGCCTTAGGTTTTTCTTTTTTAGGAGTTTTAGGTTTTTCTTCTTTAACTTTATCTTCGAATTCTTCAAATTCGATATTTTCTTGTTCTCTATAATCTAAGTAATCACTGTAATTTCCAGTGTATATATTTATTTTTCCACGACCTTCGTATGCAAATATTTTGTTGCAAACTCTATCTAAGAAGTATCTATCATGTGAAACGCAGATAAGTACGCCGTTAAAGTCGTCTAAATAATCCTCTAGACGGCTTAGAGTATCGATATCTAAATCATTTGTAGGCTCATCTAGTAAAAGTACATTAGGAGCCATCATAAGGACTCTAAGTAATTGAAGTCTTCTTTTTTCTCCACCTGATAAGTTTTTAATATGAGTGTATTGTAGAGTTCCATTAAATAAGAATTTTTCACACATTTGTGATGCCGTAATTTTATGTCCATCAGCAGTAGTTATATAGTCACTTTCTTCTTTTATATAATCTATTGCTCTCATATCAGGATGCATTTTTGAAGTATCTTGGTTAAAGCAACCTATCTTTACAGTTTCACCAATAGAAATCGTACCGCTATCTGGTTTTAATTCACCATTTAAAAGTCTTATTAAGGTAGATTTGCCAAGACCATTTCTACCAACTATACCGATTCTATCTGTACGAGCTAGAGTATAATCTAAATTATCTATAAAAGTTCTTCCATCAAATGATTTGCTTAGATTTTCGATTTCAATTATTTTTTTACCAAGTCTACTGCTACCAACAGAGATTTCTAATTTATCTTCTGGAGTGTAGTCATTTTTATTTGATAATTCATCAAATCTTTGAAGTCTAGCTTTTTGTTTTGTTGTTCTAGCCTTAGCCCCACGTCTTACCCAGGCAAGTTCTTTTCTAAGTAAGTTTTGGCGTTTTGCTTCCATTGATTCAGCAAGTTGAAGTCTGTTCATTTTTTTCTCTAAAAATACAGAGTAATTTCCTTCATAGCTGTATAAAATACCCTTATCAAGTTCTAATATTCTATTAGTCACACGATCTAAGAAGTATCTGTCATGTGTAATCATTAAAATAGAACCTTTAAATGAGTTTAAGTAAGTTTCTAACCAATCGATAGTATCATTGTCTAAGTGGTTTGTAGGCTCGTCTAAAATAAGCAACTCACAAGGTGTAATAAGTGCAGATGCAAGCGAAACTCTTTTTCTTTGACCACCAGAAAGCTCTTTTACCTTTTGATTGAAGTCTTTTATTCCAAGTTTAGTTAATACAGTTTTTGCGCTACTTTCTAAATCCCAAAGATTTAGTGCATCCATTTTTTCTTGTAACTTTAGAAGTCTATCATTTAGTTTTTCATCATAAGATTTATTTATCTTATCTAAAACATCTTGATAATTTCCTATAATTTTCATCTCCTCACAAGTTCCCTTAAATACTTGTTCCAAAACAGTAGCATTTTCGTCGTAATAAGGATTTTGAGGTAGGTATTCTATTCTCACTTTATTAGCTTTTGTAATAGTACCATCATCTGGTATTTCAGCACCAGCAATTATTTTAAGTAAAGTAGACTTACCAGTACCATTTACACCGATTAAGCCTATTTTTTCTTTATCATTTATTCCTAAAGAAATATCTTCAAGTAATTTTTTTTCAGAATAACTTTTGCTAATGTTTTCTAATGTTATTAAGTTCATCTATCTCACCTTTATATAAAATTTAAATTTAATAATTAGTAAATACTTGATGATAATTATTGTCAAGATTACCTTCAAGGTATAAAATTTAATTAATAAATATTTACTTTGATTAAAATCTACATTATATTATAACTCATAAACAATAATATTGATAATAAAATAAAAAAATATTTATAGTGAATTAAAATATTATGTAGAAAGTTTATTTTAGATTTGTTTGAATATAAAAAAGCGCTCTAGATTAATGAAAGAAAGGGGCATATAATATGAAGGTATATATATCACAATTAACAGAAACAGAAAATATTATAGATTTATTAGAAAAGTATGAAATAGGATTAGAAATTGTTTTATTTGCTAGTCCTTACTGTTTAGATAGACAAGATGAGTTTATAGAAAATTATAAAAGAGAACTAGGTGATTTATATGGGAAGATTAATCTTGGAATACATGGTCCATATGCTGATTTAATTCCAGGAGCCCGTGATGAATTAATAACTAAAGCTACAAATTACAGAATGCAGCAAGCTTACAATGTTGCTAAAAAAATGGATGCAAATTTTGTAGTATATCACAATGGATATTATCCAAAGACATATAGTTATATTGAATGGATGCAAAGAACTCCTATCTATTGGAATGATTTTAAAGAAGGCAAAGAAGATGACGATATAAAAATACATATTGAAAATGTTCATGAAGAGGACTACTTTTTACTAAATGAACTTATGGAAGAAATTCATGATGAAAAAACATCAGTATGTCTAGATGTAGGTCATGTAAATGCTTATTCAAAAGCAGATGTGATGGAATGGATGAAAATACTTAAAAAATATATAAAACATATGCATATACATAATAACTTTGGGGATAGAGACTCACATTTAGGAATAAACAAAGGTGAATTAGACATAATTGAGATTTTAAATATAGTAAAAGATAAAGACATAACTGTAACACTTGAAATAACCCATGTAGACGAACTTAGAGAATCATTAGATATACTTTATAAAAATGGTTTTATAAAATTAAGAGAAGCAGTTAAAAATAATGTTTAATTAGACGTATTTAAATCACAAATATAAAATTATGAAAATATTATTATATATGATATAATTTTTTAGAGAATTTAAAGTATTAGAGAGGAGCAAATATGGATTATTTATCTATAGAGGAATTAGTAAATGCCACTAGTGGCGATTTAACAAGTAAAAGTGAAGAAGTAACATCTATAAATGAATTAGTTATAGATAGTAGAATTGCAAATAAAAACAGCGTATTTTTCGCTATAATAGGAGAATCTTTAGACGGACATAAATTTATAAATTCAGCAATAGAAAACGGATGCAAAACGATAATAAAAAACAAAAGTAATAACTTTGAAATAATAGGAGAAGATTTAAACATAATCGAAGTTGAAAATACAGAATTTGCACTTGGAGATATAGCTAGATACTATAAAAGTAAATTTGATATACCATATATAGGAATAACAGGTAGTGTTGGAAAAACATCTACAAGAGATATGGTTTTCTCTGCAGTAAGTAGCAAGTTCAAAACTCTTAAAAACACAGGCAACTTAAATAACCAATTTGGTGTACCACTAACACTTGCAAATTTAGATAAAAGTTATGAGTGTGCAGTAATCGAAATGGGTATGAGTGGATTTAACGAAATTGAATATTTAGTAAATATAGTTAATCCTCAAATAGGAGTTATATCAAATATAGGACTTTCGCATGTTGAGAGACTTGGCTCAAGAGAAGGTATATTTAAAGCTAAAATGGAGATTACTACAAACTTTGATGAAAATTCAACATTAATCGTAAATGGTGATGACGATATGTTAGCTACATTAAAAGGAAAAGATTTAAAATATAACTTAAAAACTTTTGGTTTTGAAAAAGATAACACAATATACTGTGTAGATTTTGAAATGAATGATAACGATACTATATTTAACGTTATGATAGATAATAAAATAGAAAAATTCTATATACCGACAGTTGGAGAACATAATATATACAATGCTATGGCTGCAATACTTGTAGGCAAAACTTTAAATTTAACTTTAGACGAAATAAGAAATGGCCTTGAAACTTTAGAAATAACTAAATCTAGAATGGATGTTATAAAAAATGATAACTATACAGTAATAGATTCAGTTTACAATGCAAGTGTAGATTCTATGAGAGCAGCTTTAAAAGTTTTAAACAGATATAAAACAAGAAGAGTAGCAATATTAGGAGATATATTTGAAATGGGTTCATTTGCAGAAGAAGGACACAAGCAAGTTGGTAAAGATGCAAGTGAAAATGCAGATGTAATTATTGCAATCGGTAAAGATGCTGAGTTTATATCAAAAGAAGCTTTAGAAAATAATATGAACAAAGATAATGTACATCATTTTGCAACTAAAGAAGAAGCTATGGAAAATTTCAAAAATATACTACAAAAAGGAGATACAATTTTAGTAAAAGCCTCTAGAGGAATGCATTTAGAGGAAGTTGTAGAATTTTTAAATAAATAATAAAAATTAACTTAACCAAGTTTATTTTAACATAAAGTTGAAATAAAGCCCCTTATAGAGTTAACACTAAAAGGGGCTTTTGAAATATTATAGTTTTTTTATATGTGTTTCAAAGAAAATCTATATTTTAAATGTATTTATAATACAGATTTCTTGATTTCGTCTATAGTCTCACCAATTATTTTTATTCCTTTTTCAATTTCATCTTTTTCTAATCTAGAAAATCCTAGTCTCATAAAGTTATTTTGATTTTCATTTATAAAAAATACATCTCCGGGCATAAATATAACGCCTTTTTCGTAGCATTTTTGAAGCAGATATCTCGTATCTATGTCTTTTAATTTAAAGAATAAATGAAGCCCACCATCTCCTAATACATATTCATAATCGATGTATTTATTAGCACATTGTAGTGCAAAGTTAAACTTATCTCCATAGTATTTTCGTATTTTCTTTAAATATTTATCAAAATTACTATTTTTTAGATAATCATATAATATTCCTTGATCTAAAAAAGATACATGCATATTTATACTTCTTTTTACACTGACTAATCTATCAATTAAATTTTTATCGCCAAATATCCAACCTATCCTCATTCCAGGGAATAAGATTTTTGAAAAACTTCCTATATATATTACTCCATTATTTTTATTATCTAAAGAACATATTGGGAATATATGTGAACTAGAGTAGAGAAGCTCCTCATTAAATCCATCTTCTATTATAGCGATATTATTTTCTTTCATTATATTATAGAATTTAAACCTATCTTCTGGAGACAAAACTATACCGGTAGGATTATTATATGATGGTGTAATATATACAAATTTAATCTTACCTTTATATTTTTTTAGAGTATCATTTATGCTTTCAAAATCTAGATTGTTTTTATCTAAGTTCATAGGCAAAATATTTAAATTATATGATTTAAATATTTTTAAAGATACATTATGAGTTGGGTTTTCACATAAAATATAATCTCCAGGTTTAGTGAGTGATGATATTATTATATTTAAAGCTTCTGTAAATCCATTAGTAACTAATATATCTTTATTTGTAGAATCTACATTTTTTTTATTCATATATTGTATTAAAAACTCAATTAGAGGTTTATAACCTTGAGCATATCCGTAATTTAATAATTTATGACCCTCTAAATTAAACCTGTTTAAAAAAGCTCGTTTTAATTCTTCCATATCAAATTGATCACCAGCAGGTGAAATGCTTTTGAATGAAATTAAGTTAGACTTCCAAGTTATTTCATTTTTTGAAGAATCCATTTTATTAACATTTTTAGTATAGTCATTTTCATATAAAGACCAATCTACATTCCAACTAGATGTTCTAACAGAAGATTGTTCTTTTACAAAAGTACCTTGTCCCTTAATTGAGTATACAAGGCCTTCAGTTTTTAACTCTTCATAAGCACTTAAAACACTATTTCTGCTTACATTTAAAATAGAGCATAGTTCCCTTGTTGAAGGAAGCTTACTATTTATAGGAAGTAGTCCTTTTGTTATTAAGTCTTCTATGTAGTTTTTTATTTGTATATATACTGGTTCATTTTTGTTTAATTCAAAGTTAAAAAATAACAAAATATACCTCCTTGATAATTATTAAAATATAGTCTAATTTTTATTAATCATATATTATAAAGTAAATAATTTACATAAAAATAAAGACAATTATATTTTAAATTTTTAAAATATAATTGTCTATTAATTATTATAACATATATTATAATGAGTATTCTATTATTTTGTCTATTAACTCGCTATAAGATATACCCTTAGCGTTTGCACTTCTAGGGATTAAACTAGTTTTAGTCATTCCTGGAAGTGTATTTAATTCAAGCACATAGAATTTACCATTTGATAATATAAAGTCAACTCTTACAAATGCTCTACAGTTAAATGCATCCCAACATTCTTCACTTCTTAAGTTTATTTCATTTTGAAGATTTTCTTCTAAATAAACAACTTCTTCAGTAGCAGCTTTAGCACCAGTTGCATATTTTGATTCATAATCGAAAAATTCATTTGGAGAACTTATTTTTATAGTTGGGAAAACTTCTCCATTTAATATGAATGATGTATATTCATCTCCTGGAAGATAACCTTCTATCATAACTATATCATCGACTTCTAAACCTTGTCTTACAGCTTCATAAACATCTTCTTTTCTATCTACTTTAAAAGTAGCTACACTAGAACCACCGCTATTTGGTTTTATAAATACTGGATATCCCATTTTTTCAATTGCATCGTAGTCTATTGAATCAAGTGATTTTGCAATTGTCCATGGAGCAGTAGGTATATTTGATGCTTTTAATACTTTTTTGCTCATATTTTTATCCATACATATTCCGCTAGTTAGAGGATCACATCCTGAATATTTAATTCCCATAGATTCTAACATAGCTTGTATTGTACCATCTTCTCCGTATTTACCATGAAGAATTAATAAAGCAAAGTCTACACCTTCTGGCATTTTATTTACAACATCCATTGGTTCGTCGATTATTAATTCGTGTACATCATATTTATCTCTATTTATAGCACTAAGTACAGATTTACCTGAATTTAAAGATACTTCACGTTCAGATGAAATACCACCCATTATTACAACAACTTTCTTTTTCATTTTTATCTCTCCTAAATATATAATATTAAAATATAAAATATTGAATTTACTATAAAATTATACTTATTGTAGGTTTATTAGGTATGAATAATAAGTATAATTTTAAATATATTATTTACAGTTACAAAAGAAATATCTATTACTGTGTATTAGTAATATCTATTTTATATAATAATTATATGTATAGATTAAAGAAATATAAAGTACCACGATTGATAGAAAAAATGGAAGTAGTGGTTGTTAATAATAAAATGAATAAAATTTCATATGTGTTATAGAAAATTAACTAAATGAATTAATAATATAAAAATATATATTTTTATATTAAAATTAATGTAAATTTTATTTGTGGGAATTATAATAAAAATAGTAAGAAAGATTGAAAAAATAGGAGAGTAATTATGAAAGCAGAGATTATAACAGTAGGAACAGAGATTTTATTAGGGGATATATTAAATACAAATTGTAGATATTTATCGAGAGAACTTGCAGCTATGGGTATAGAAATGTACTATCAAATAACTGTCGGTGACAACGAAGAGAGATTATTAAAAACACTAGAAGAAAGTTTAAATAGAAGTGATATAGTAATTTGTACAGGAGGTCTTGGACCAACTGAAGATGATATAACAAAAGAGGTATGTGCAAAATATTTTGGATATGAATTAGAACTTCACAAACCATCTCTAGATGCCATGATAGAGAGATTTAAACATATGAATAGAGTTCCAACTAAAAATAATGAAAAACAAGCTTATTTTCCAAAAGAAGCATACATACTTAAAAATGATAATGGAACAGCACCAGGTTGCATAATGGAAAAAGAGGGCAAAATGATTGTAGTTCTTCCTGGGCCACCAAAAGAAATGGAGTCTATGTTTGAAAACTACGTAAAGCCTTATTTATCAAAATTGACAGATGATGTCATAGAATCAGAAGTTCTTAGAATAATAGGCGTTGGTGAGTCAAAAGTCGAAAACGACATACTAGATATAATTGATTCACAAACTAATCCGACTATAGCCACTTATGCAAAGGGATATGAATGTACGCTTAGAATTACTGCAAAAGCAAAGAGTGTAGAAGAAGCTAAAGAGCTTATAAAACCTATGTCAGATGAAATGAAAAGAAGATTTGGACAAAGTCTATATGCTACAGGAGAAACTAGCATAGAAGAAGTTGTGGCGAAAATGTTAGTTGAAAATAATTTAAAAATAGCTGTTGCAGAATCTTGTACAGGTGGTATGGTTTCAGCATCACTTATAAATTATCCTGGCATATCTTCTGTATTTATGGAAGGGTGCGTAACTTACTCAAACGAAGCTAAGATGAAATCATTAGGAGTTAAAAAAGAAACATTAGATGTTTATGGAGCAGTAAGTGACAATTGTGCAAAAGAGATGGCAAGTGGAGTTGCAGCTAGATACAATACAAATGTGGGTATTGCGACAACAGGAATAGCAGGACCAGGTGGAGGAACAGATGAAAAGCCTGTGGGACTTGTTTATTTTGGAATTTATATAAATGGAAAAGTTATAACAAAAAAATACGTATTTAATGGAGATAGACAGGGCATTAGAGAAAGAGCGACAAGAACTATACTAAATGACCTGAGATTAGAACTTTTAAATATGGAAAAATAAATTATGAAAACTATATTTGAATATATAAAGCCCCAATTTAAGAAACTATTTTGGGGTCTTTCAATTAAGTTCATTGGCACAAGTATGGATTTATGTATACCTTGGATACTGGCTTATATGATAGATAATATAATTTCTAAAAAGAATATAAAAGAAATCTATCTTTGGGGAGTTTTGATGATTATTTGTTCATTTATAGGCGTATTTGCGAATATATACGCAAATAGAAATGCATCTGCTGTTGGAAGAGATGTTACAAATAATATAAGAAATGACTTATATAAAAAGGTCAGTATGTTATCTAGTTCTCAAATAGATTATTTTGGTGTAAATTCTCTTATATCTAGATTGACGACAGATACTAACAATATACATAGAACTATTTGTGTAATGCAAAGGTTGGGTGTTAGAGCACCGATTTTATTAATTGGTGGCGTTATAATAACTTTGACACTTGATCCTATCTTAACTTTTATATTGATTTTAATAATGCCTTTTATAGCTTTTTTCATATATTTTATTTCAAAAAGAGGGGTAACTCTCTATATGAATTTGCAAAAAAGTATAGATAATTTAGTTAGAGTTATTAGGGAAAATATAACTGGTGTAAAAGTAATTAAATCGTTATCAAAAACGGATTACGAAAGAAAGAGATTTGATAAGGTAAATAAAAATGTCATAAATAACGATACAACTGCTAATATTGTTATGAGTCTAAACCAACCAATAGTAAATATACTTTTTAATTGTGGTTTAGTTTTAGTCATAGTAGTAGGAGCTTATAGAGTACAAAGTAAAGCGATACAAGTAGGTGTAATTGTAGCATTTTTAAGTTATTTTACAATAATACTTACAGCCATGAAATCAGTCACAAAGCTATTTATACTTTATTTTAAAGCAAATGCATCGGCGATTAGAATAAGTGAAATTTTAAATATAGAAGATAGTTTAGATATAAACGAAGAAGATTTAAATCTAAAAAATACATATAAAGAATGTAATAAAAATGATTTAGATATAGATTCGATAAAGGAAAATCAAAAGATTAAAAATATACATAAAGAAAGTACATATCATATACAATTTAAAAATGTAACTTTTTGTTATAATAAAAATATACCTGTAGTAAAAAATATAAATTTTGAATTAAAAAAAGGTGAATCGCTTGGAATAATTGGAGCAATAGGCTCTGGAAAAACAACTATTATGATGCTTTTGATGGGATTTTATAAATCAGATAAAGGACAAATACTTATAAATAATGTCGATATAAATGATATGAAGAAATCTGAACTTAGAAATATGTTTGGATCAGTTTTTCAAAATGATTATCTATTTTCAAAAACTATATACGAAAATATTGACTTTGGAAGAAATTTAGATGGTGAAGATATAGTAAGGGCTGCAAAAGCTGCACAGGAAATGGATTTTATAAATCAAAAAGAAGCTAAATTTGACGAAAATATTTCACAAAGTGGTAATAATTTAAGTGGAGGCCAAAAGCAAAGGATATTTTTATCTAGGGCATTTGCCGGAAAGCCTGAGATTTTGATTTTAGATTATGCATGTAGTGCACTAGATTTTAAAACTGATAGACTTTTAAGAGAAAGCTTAGAAAAATATTATAAAAATACTACTAAAATAATTATAGAATCAAGAATTAATTCTATAAAAAACTGCACAAAAATAATGGTGCTAGATAAGGGGAATGTTGTAGGATATGGTAAGCATGAAGATTTGATAAAAAGCTGTGATATTTATTCTGAAATAAATAAAATTCAAAATGGGGATTTGTAACATGTCTAAAGAAAATAAAGAACAAAGTACGAAATATATTTTAAAAAGAATGTCAAAATATCTATACAAATATAAATTCACAATAATAATATCTATAATACTTACTATTGTATCAAATATTTTTGCACTAGTAGGGCCTATGCTTTCAGGATATGCAATAGAAGTTATAGAAAAAGGAAATGGAAATATAGATTTTTCAAAGATATTTTACTATGCATTTTTAATGATAGTATTTTATTTTTGTTCATCTATTTTATCTTATATAATTTCTATCATAATGGTAAAAACAGCTCGAAATGTAGTCTATTCTTTGAGAAAAGACGCATTTGATACACTGCTAAATTTGCCGCTTAGCTATTTTGATAAAAATTCAATAGGTGATGTGCTTAGCAAAATTACATACGATATAGACACAATGGGTTCAACACTTTCAACAGATTTAATAAATATACTTACAAGTATAGTAACATTAGTAGGTTCATTTTTTATGATGTTTACAATATCTAAGAAATTACTGCTTATATTCTTTATAACTATTCCGATGTCTGCTATATCAACAAAATACATAACAAATAAAACTAGACCTTTATTTAGAAAAAGGGCTAAAAAAATAGGAGATTTAAATGGTTTTGTAGAGGAAAATATAAGTGGACTTAAAATAATAAAGGCGTACAATAAAGAATCAAAATCTATAGATGAATTTAGAAATATAAATAAAAATGCAGTAGATGCTTATTATAACGCAGAATACTACGGAAGCATGACAGTTGCTCTGATTAGTTTTATAAACAATATATCACTTGCATTTATAAGTACGATAGGTTCTATATTGTATTTAAAAAATGAGATGTCGCTAGGTCAAATATCTTCTTTTGTACTTTATTCTAGAAAGTTTTCTGGTCCAATCAGAGAAATATCAAATTTAATATCAGATATGCAGTCATCATTTGCTGCAAGTGAGAGAGTCTTTAGATTTATAGATGAAAAAAGAGAAGAAGATGACAAAGTTGATGCAGTAAAATTAGAAAAAGTTCATGGAAAAATAGATATGCAAAATGTAACTTTTAGTTATGATTTAAATGAAAAAGTTTTAGAAAATTTAAATATAAATGCAAAACCAAATACAGTAGTGGCAATAGTAGGGCCTACAGGTTGTGGCAAAACAACAATAATAAACTTGATTATGAAATTCTATAATAGAGATAATGGTCAAATATTAGTCGACGATAAAAATATAGATGATATTACGAAAAAAAGCATGAGACAAGCATATGCTATGGTTTTGCAAGATACATGGTTATTTGAAGGAAGTATTTATGAAAATATAGCTTATGGAAATGAAAATGCAACATTGGAAGATGTAAAAAGAGTTGCAAAATTAGCTCAGATAGATGACTTTATAGAAAAACTTCCAAATGGTTATAACACGATAATAAGTGGAAATGGCGACAATATATCAAAAGGACAAAAGCAACTTATAAATATTGCTAGAGCGATGCTTATAGATGCCAAGATGTTGATATTAGACGAAGCAACATCTAATATAGATTCAAAAACTGAAATCCAAATTCAAAATGCTCTTTTAGAAATTATGAAGGGAAAAACATGTTTTATAATAGCACATAGATTATCTACAATAAAAAACGCAGATCAGATATTAGTATTAAATAACGGAAAAATAGTCGAACAAGGAAAACATGAAGAATTATTAGAAGAAGACGGATTTTACGCAAATTTATTTAAATCACAATTTTAAAATTGCATCTTACCACTAAATTTATGCAAGTGACCCTAAAGTCGCTTGTTTTTCTTTTTTTTGTGAATATAATTTTATTAAGAAAACAAATTAAAATATGGAAAATAGAAAGGGGGAATAACTTTGAAATTCACAATAGAGCAATCATCTGATAATAATGAAGTAGAAATAAATATTAAGTGTGGTCAAATAATAGATGAAAAACTTCAGAAATTAATAGATCAAATAAGGCTTTATTCATTTTCAATAGTGTGTAAAAAAGGCAAGGAAATATATCAGATATCATTAAAAGATGCTTATTATATAGAAAGTGTTGAAGAAAAGACATTTGTTTATTTAGAAAAAGAAGTGTATGAAAGCAATTTAAAATTATATGAGTTGGAAGAACAATTAAAAAATACATCTTATATAAGGGTTAGCAAGTCGATAATATTAAATATCGAAAAATTACAAAGTGTAAAACCGCTTATCAATGGGAAATTAGAAGCTAATCTTAAAAATAATGAAAAAATACTTATAAATAGACATTATGTGCCAGAGTTTAAAAAGAAATTTGGAATTTAGGAGGTGGTAGATATGAAGCTAAGGGAATCGATAGTTATAAGTTGTGTATCATATACTGCAGTTATGATTATAATATCAATTTTAAATGGAATGGGGATAAGTGATTTAAATTGGATATTTAATTTAGAACTTTTTGTGGTTACTACATTAATAAGCTTATTTATGTATATAATAGATAAATTAAATATAGAAAGTCAACCTGTATATATGTTTTTACAAATAATAAGTGTAGCTATATCAGTACTAGGTATAGGTGGAGGCATTATGAAGTGGTTTAGATGGACATTAGAATATGTATCTATAACTACAGGAGTATTTGTGGTTGTGTATTTTATAACTTATGGCGTTGTATTTTTAATAAATAGCATAACAACAGAAAAAATAAATCAAAAAATAGCAGAGCATAACAATAAAGAAAATTAAGATATAACTTATTTAAATATAACAAAATAGATGCTTATATAAAATAAGGGGCAAAGTTTAAATTTTAAGGGGGAATTTTGATTGAAACTTGATAAAAAGATAATAGAAGTAAGTAATTTGAAGAAATCCTATGGAGATATAGAAGCTGTTAAAGGAATTGATTTTTATGTAGATGAAGGTTCACTGTTTGCTTTTTTAGGATTAAATGGAGCAGGAAAGTCGACAACTATCGATATGATGTGTACTTTTTTAAAGGCTGATAGTGGAAAAATAAAAATAGATAATTACGAAGTAAATAAGGATGATGATAAGATAAAATCATTAATCGGAGTTGTGTTTCAAGATAGCGTATTAGATGATTTATTAACGGTAAAGGAAAATTTAAAAGTAAGAAGTAAGCTTTATAATATGAGCAAGTCTGAATTTGATAAAAACTTAGAAGAAATAGCACATGTTACAAGTATAAATGATTTTTTAAATAGGCAATATGGTAAGTTATCTGGAGGTCAAAGAAGAAGGGCTGATATCGCAAGAGCACTTATAAATAAGCCTAAAATATTGTTTTTAGATGAGCCGACAACAGGTTTAGATCCAAATAGCAGAAAAAGCGTTTGGGATATGATAAGAAGGTTGCAGGAAGAGAATAATATGACGGTATTTCTAACAACTCATTATATGGAAGAAGCTGCAAAAGCTGATTATATAATAATTATGAATAAAGGAAAAATAGAAGCTAAAGGAACGACTTATGAGTTAAAAGAAAAATATACAAAAGATAAGATGATAGTATATACAAAAAATAATAGTTTTTTTATGCACTATTTATCATTAAACAATTATAATTTCTCAGTAGGAAATAATAATGTAATTATAGATATTGAAAATACATTGGAAAGTATAAAAATACTAGAAAATTGCAGAGAGTATATAGAGTCTTTTGAAGTTATTAAAGGTAGTATGGACGATGTATTTATAAATATAACAAGAAAGGGGAATAAATAGATGATAAGTTTTGTAAGTCGAAATTTAAAAGTATTTTTTAGAGATAAAACGGCTGTATTTTTCTCGTTGTTAGCAGTGTTGATTGTTTTAGGATTATATATATTTTTTTTAGGAGATGTATGGGTTGACTCTTTTCCAAATATAAAAGGAGTTAAAAATCTTATGAATTGCTGGATTATAGCTGGACTTATTGGTGTGACATCTGTAACAGCAAATATGGGTGCTTTTGGAACAATGATTGAAGACAAAAGTAAAAATAAAATAAAAGATTTTTATGTATCGCCGATAAAAAAATCGAAAATAGTAGGAGGATATATTATAAGCTCTTTTATAGTTGGAAGTATGATGTCAGTAGTGACGCTGATAATATCACAAATTTATTTAGTATATAGTGGGGTCGATGTTTTAAACTTTAAAGAATTAACAGAAGTCTTTTTAATCATACTTATGACATCACTTTCAAATAGTGCAATGATTTTATTTATAGTATCTTTATTTAGTAGTGAAAAGGCGTTTTCAACAGCAAGTACAATTGTCGGGACTTTAATTGGGTTTATAACAGGGATATATCTTCCTATTTCAATGCTTCCAGATTCAGTTCAAATTATAGTGAAATTATTCCCAACATCACATGGAATTAGCATACTTAGACAGATATTTATGAAAAAACAAATGGATATATCATTTGCAGATGTACCTACAAATTATATAAATGAATTTAAGGAAAGTATGGGAGTTGTATATTATATAAACGATAAATTAGTGTCAAACACAACGAGTGTATTTATACTTATTGCTTCGACTATAATATTCTTTTTTCTTGCAGTTTTAATCTTATATAAAAAGAAAAAGTAAAATGAAAAAAACTGGATGTTGTTGACATCCAGTTATATATTCATATTAATTTAATACTAACCACAAATTTGTAGAGTATAAGATCTAACAGTGTTATCTAATATGCAATTTAATATATAGTCTACAACACTATTGCACATATATGTTGAGAAAAATAAGTCATTTTCAAAATCTTCTTTTTTGACATATTCTTTATACAGTTTATTAAAAAATTCTTCGACACCAATATGATGTATAGAAGTTTTTTCTAAAGTTTTAAAATTTGTATCTTTGGCAATAGACTGAAGATCTTTCTCATAAATTACATGTTTTTTAAAGCTATGTGAAAATTCCCAACGCTGACTATGTGGTACACAGAAAAAATCGCATAAAAAATGGCATATAACTCCTAATTCTTGACTAAATTTACTAATGGAAAAATACTTTTCGATAAAGTCTAATGATAATTTGCATAAAGATTTTATTTTTCCTATTATCATATCAAAAGATTCTTTTAAATAATGCTTATGTAAGACGTATTTAGAAGTCATATCCGGTTTGATATTACCGTAAATAAAATTCTTTTCGCTTATAAAGAAAGATTTGCTTGAATCTAAGTTTTCGATAAGCGCATTTGAAATTGTTAAATGTGTATTTAAAATCATTAATTGCACCTTCCATATAATAATTATATAATTAAGTTATAGTTATATATTTACCTAACTATTATAATAATATCAAGAAAATTAAAAATTTACAATAAAAAAACTTTATATATTGTAAAGCAAAGGAGAATTAGGAATGAAGAAAGTATTAGTATTTTTAGCAGATGGATTTGAGGAAATAGAAGCTCTATCAGTAGTAGACGTGCTTAGAAGAGCTAGTTTAAAATGTGATTTATGCTCTATAAAAGATGAATTTGTAAGAGGAACACACAATATAATAATACAATCTGATTGTATAATAGATAACATAGACCAAGATGAATATGATGCTATAGTTTTACCAGGGGGACTGCCGGGAGCTGATAATTTACTTGATAAAAGAGTAAAAGATATAGCAATTAAATTTAATGATGAAGGTAAAATAGTTGCAGCTATATGCGCTGCTCCACAAACTCTAGAACAATTCGGTATATTAGATGACAAAAAATGTACATCATATCCAGGTTTTATAAAAGGCAGAGAAAAAGTTAATTATTTAGAAAACCAAATAGTAGTTGTAGATAAGAATATAATAACTAGTAGAGGTCCTGCTACAGCATTAGAATTTGCTTTTAAAATATTAGAAGAATTAGGATATAAAGATAAGGCTGAAGAAATAAAGAAAGATATGTTAGTAGATTTTTATTTAGATCATTCTAAATAAAAATCCAAACAAAAAAGATAGTACCGGAAAATTGTTTTATAAGAAATTGATAAAATTAGGGTGTGGATATTTTACACTCTAATTTTATTTTTTTGAAAAATATTGAAAATTTGTAAATGATAAGGAGGAAGTTATGAAGAGTAAAATAGGATATTTTTATATTTTACTTGCAGGAATTTTTTGGTCAACACTTGGATTTTTAGTAAGTAAAATTAGCGATTATAATTTTTCACCTGAAGAAGTTGCATTTTTCAGAATGGTAGGTGGATTTATAGTTATTAGTATATATGGAAAAATAACTATGCCTACAATGTTTAAAATAACGAAAAAAGGGATACTATACGTATTTGCAATCGGTATAGTATGTCAGTTTATATTTAATATAGCTTATATGGGCTCTATATCGATGGTAGGGGCGTCTATGGCCGCTGTATTGCTTTATGTATCGCCAGTATTTGTAGCAATCTTTTCTAAGATAGTATACAAAGAAAAAATCAATAAAATAAAAATACTATCATTGATATTCTGTGTAATCGGTGCATTTTTAGCAGTAACAGGAGGAAAAATCGAAATAAAAGAATTAAATATCGGTGGTATTATAGCAGGGATAATGGCAGCTATAACATATGCTATGCTTCCTATATTCAATAAAAATGCATTAAAAGAAATGGATAATATAACAATGAGTGCATATGCATTTTTAATTGCAGCAATTATAATGTGCTTTAGAGTTAATCCAATCCATACAATTTCTAAAATAGATAATATGAGAGTACTTATGTATATATTATTTATTGGCATAATACCTACAGCAATGTCTTATATTGTTTATTCAAAGGGGATATTAAAAGGCGTAGAGTTATCTATAGCAGGAGTAGTTGCATCGATAGAACTTGTTTTATCAGTTATAATAGGATGGACACTTCTTGGTGAAGATTTTTCTGTTGTAAAAATATTTGGTGTTTTATTTATGGTAGCATCTACTTTTATAGCAGTTAAGGCAATCGAAGAAGTTAAGGAAAATAAAGAATTAGATCCAAATTATGTTGCAGAAGTTGCGACAGATTGTCAAAAATAAATTAAGTAATATAAAAAGGGCTTTGTACTATTTGCAGCACAGCAGCCCTTTTATTTTATAGAAAATTATATTTTTCTATAAATATTAATTATTTTAATCTTATTTTTTATTATAATAAATACCTTGATAAGTATCTCTTTCTTTTAGAGTTTTATCTATATCGTTTAAAACTTCCCATTTTTTTAGACTCCACATAGGTCCAACAAGCTCGTCTCTTTTACCGTCTCCTGTAAGTCTATGAATTATCATCTCAGGAGGGAGTATTTCAAGTTGGTCACATACTAGATTTATATAGTCATCTCTATCCATAAGCTCAAATTGTTTTTTCTCTAATGATCTTGCTAGAGCAGTATCTTTTATAACATGTAAAAGATGGATTTTTATTCCATGAACATTCATATCTGCAACTGCTTTTGCAGTCTCCATCATCATGTTGTAGTCTTCACCAGGAAGTCCATTTATAATATGAACTACTACCTTAATATTTCTATCTTGAAGTTTTTTAAGCCCTTCTAAGAATGTATCGTAGTCGTGTCCTCTATTTATTTTTTTAGAAGTAACATCATGTATAGTTTGAAGTCCTAGTTCAACCCATAAATTAGTTCTTTCATTTAATTCTGCTAAATAGTCAACTACATCATCTTCTAAACAATCAGGTCTTGTAGATATTGAAAGACCAATTACATTTTCAAAAGATAGTGCTTCTTCAAATTTATCTTTTAATACATTTAAAGGTGCATAAGTATTAGTATAAGCTTGGAAATAAGCTATATATTTGGCATTAGGCCATTTTTTATGCATCATAGCTTTTATCTCATTGAATTGTTCGCTAAGTGGGCTAGCAGGATTTCCTGCAAAGTCTCCAGAGCCACTATTGCTGCAATAAGTACATCCACCTCTTGATACTTTTCCATCTAAATTTGGGCAGGTAAATCCGCCATTTAAAGAAACTTTAAATACTTTTTCACCAAATGTATTTCTAAGATAGTAATTCCATGTATGGTATCTTTTATTATCATCAAATGCGTATTTGAATTTTGTCATCTTAACTCACCTTTTTCATAAATATTATAGATTTTGAGTCTTTTTAAGTACATCATTTTAGTATTATATCACAAATTTATTATTTTTCTTCATAAGTTTTGAAGTTTGTGAAAATATAAATAGAAGGTAGATAATTTTTTAAAAGGGAAAATGTTTATAATTACAAAAGTTCAATATTTTTACAAATGTAAAAGTAAAATAAGTATTAAATATTAATAAAACCTGAATTTTTACAAAACGTTTTCCTGGAGTGCATAATTCGACTTTTTGCAAATATTCAGACGTAAAAATAAAATTTATATCATATTTTATATAAAAAATTATTATATTTTTGTAGAAATTCGAACAATACATGCTATAATAGTGATGATGAAGATGAAAACGTTAAGGAGGAATAAAAATGAAATTTTTCTTAGATACGGCTAATATTGATGAAATAAAAGCAGTAAATGATATGGGCGTTATAAGTGGAGTAACAACTAACCCATCTTTAATTGCTAAAGAAGGAAAAGATTTTAAAGAAACTATAAAAGAAATTGCATCAATTGTTGATGGAGCAATAAGTGGAGAAGTTAAAAGTGACGATGCAGAAGGAATGATAAAAGAAGGTCGTGAAATTGCAGCGATACATCCAAATATTGTAGTTAAAATACCAATGACAGCTGAAGGTTTAAAAGCTGTAAAAGTTTTAACTAAAGAAGGAATAAAAACTAATGTTACATTAGTATTCTCAGCAACTCAAGCATTACTTGCTGCAAGAGCTGGAGCTACATATGTTTCTCCATTCTTAGGAAGATTAGACGATATATCTACACCAGGTATGGATTTAATAAGAACTATAGCTGAAATATTCGCAGTTCACGGTATAGAAACTGAAATAATAGCAGCTAGCGTTAGAAATCCAATACATGTTATAGATGCTGCACTTGCTGGTGCTGATATAGCTACTGTACCAACAAAAGTAGTAAACCAAATGTTAAAACATCCTTTAACTGATCAAGGGATAGAAAAATTCAAAAAAGATTGGGAAGCAACTTTCGGGAAATAAAAAGATATAATTTAAGTTGAAAATTATGGTGATTTAAAATTGCTGTAATTAAATATATATAAATGAAATAAGTCATCCAAGTTTTATCACAACATTTAAAATAATGGAGGAAAATATGAACAATTTAGATTTACAATGTATAAATGCAATTAGAGTATTATCAGCTGACGCTATACAAAAATCAAACTCAGGACATCCAGGTCTACCACTTGGAGCTGCTAGTATGGCATATACTTTATGGACAAAAATGAGCCACAATGGAAAAAATCCTGATTGGAAAAACAGAGATAGATTTGTATTATCTGCAGGACATGGTTCAATGCTTGAATACTCATTATTACATTTATTCGGTTATGGAATAACTGTAGACGACATAAAAGAATTTAGACAATGGGGAAGTAAAACTCCAGGTCATCCAGAATACGGTCACACTAAAGGTGTAGAAATAACTACTGGACCTTTAGGACAAGGTATATGTAATGCTGTAGGTTTTGCAATAGCTGAAGCAAAACTTGCTGACAAATTTAACAAAGATGGATTTAATGTAGTAGACCATTATACATACGCAATAACAGGTGATGGTTGTTTAATGGAAGGTGTTTCAGCTGAAGCTTCTTCACTTGCAGGTACATTAGGTCTTGGAAAATTAATATTACTTTACGATTCAAATAACATAACAATCGAAGGAAACACAGACGTAGCATTTACAGAAGATGTTGCCAAACGTTATGAAGCATATGGATGGCAAGTATTAAATGTAGAAGACGGAAACGATGTAGAAGCTATAGCAAAAGCAATAGATGACGCAAAAGCAGAAACTTCTAAACCTTCTATAATAATAGTAAAAACTCAAATCGGATATGGTTGTCCAGCAAAACAAGGTTCTGCTAAAGCTCATGGTGAACCACTAGGTGCTGACAACATAAAAGAAATGAAAGAATTAATGAAATGGGAAAATGAAGATTTCTTCGTTCCACAAGATGTTTACACTAACATGGAAACATATATAGCTAACGGTGAAAAAGCTGAGCAAGAATGGAATGAATTATTCGCAAAATACGAAGAAGCTTATCCAGAACTTGCATCTGAATATAAAAAATGGCATGAACTTGACGTAACTGACGAATTATTAAATGATAAAGATTTCTGGAAATTCGAAAAAGGTTGCGCTACAAGACAAGCATCAGGAGATGTTTTAAACAAATTAACATCATTCATACCAAACTTAATGGGTGGTTCTGCTGACTTAGCACCATCAAATAAGAGTGATATGAAAAACACTGGATTCTTCTCAAAAGAAGACAGAAGTGGACAAAATATACACTTTGGTGTAAGAGAACACGCAATGGCTGCTATAACTAATGCAATAGCTGCTCACGGTGGCCTTAAAGCATACTGTGCTACATTCTTCGTATTCAGTGACTACATGAAAGGTGCAATGAGATTATCTGCTTTAATGAACCTACCTGTGACTTATATATTAACTCACGATAGTATAGGTGTTGGAGAAGATGGACCAACTCATCAACCAATAGAACAATTAGCTGCACTTAGAAGTTTACCAAACATGACAGTATTCAGACCAGCTGATCCAAATGAAACAGCTGCTGCTTGGTTCTATGCAGTAACAAACAAAACTACACCAACTTCATTAGTATTAACAAGACAAAACTTACCACTATACGATATAGATGGAAAAGTTGCATTAAAAGGAGCTTATATATTAAAAGACTCTAAAAATGAAACTCCAGATGTAATACTTATGGCATCAGGTTCAGAAGTTGAATTAATAATGGGTGCTGCTGATGAACTTGCTAAAAAAGGTGTTGACGCTAGAGTAGTAAGTATGCCATCATTCGAATTATTCGAAGCACAAAGCGACGAATATAAAGAAAGCGTACTTCCAAAAGCTGTTAGAAATAGAGTTGCTGTAGAAGCTGCATCTACTTTCGGATGGCACAAATACGTTGGTTTAGATGGAGAAGTAATCGGACTTGATCACTTTGGAGCATCTGCACCAGCAGGAACATTATTCAAAGAATTTGGATTTACAGTTGAAAATGTAGTTGAAACTGCATTAAAAGTTGTAGGAAAATAATTTAAATTAAATATAAAAAAATCTTTATCTTATTAAAGAGCTTTAAAAAGGTAGATTTTTTTGAAACACATATACGGAAATTATATTTATAGACAATTTGCAAAGGAATATAATTTCCTATGTGTTATAAAAAAAGAGGGAAAATCTAATTTTGATTTTTCCTCTTTTTTAATTACAAGGAAATTTGGACTGTGAAGAGTTTTTTCAATATAAAAAAAAGAATATATTTACAGAAAAAATTATGCTACAATTGAAGAAATAGCTCGTAATGTGTTTGAATATATAGGGTTATTTTATAATGGAAAACGTATACATTCTGTATTAGGATATATGAGTTCTGTAGAATATAGATTAATAAACTATAGTTAAAAAATATTATAATTAGAGGGTTCATATGCATATGGAAGAAAAATATATCTATAAAATTAAACGCATTCCAATATTATAATTGATATATTAATTTATTAAATATATGAAATTAATACCTAAAAAATCCTAGGATATGATACCTCTATCATAATCCTAGGATTAAATGTAATTACTATGACCTAATTAATTATAAATAGATTATAGTTAACTAGCATATTAATTAGCTTTAGCTTCTGGATATTGAAGTGCGTCGACTCCTTCTTCGCCAGTACGTATCTTAACTGCGTTTTCGACAGATGATACAAATATCTTGCCATCGCCGATATTACCTGTGTATAAAACTTCTTTAGCTGTGTCTATAACAGCTTGTACTGGGACTTTTGCGACTACTATTTCTATTAATATCTTAGGATGTAATTCCATTTCTACGGCGATACCTCTGTAATATTTAGGGGCTCCTTTTTGAGTACCGCATCCTAAAACGTTTGAAACAGTCATACCCATTATACCTATTTCATTTAATGCGTCTTTTAAGTCTTTGAATTTATCTTGATCTGTTATTATTTCAATCTTAGTTAATTTGATATCAGAAGCTACTACATCTGAAGATGCACTTTTACTTACTAATTGAACTGGAACGGCTTTGTCTACAGATACTTTTTCTGCTTCTGTTTTTAATTTTCTAACTGTGCTAGCTTTAGCAAAATCTGCATATGCACTTGTTAGACCGTGTTCTAATTTGTCAAGTCCGACAACTTCTTCTTCTTCAGTAACTCTAAGTCCTAATGTAGCATCTATTGCTTTAAATAATACAGTAGTAGTTACAACTACCCAAGCTATAACACTTACAACACCTAAAGTTTGAACACCTAGAAGGTGAGCACCTCCGCCATATGCTAAACCACCGTCTACTGCAAATACACCTGTAAGTATTGTACCTATTGCACCACATACACCATGTACACCTATTGCACCGACTGGGTCATCTATTTTTAATTTTTGATCTATAAATTCTATAGCAACTACTACTGCTATACCAGCGACTATACCTATTATACAAGCACCGACTGGATTTACTACTGCACATCCTGCTGTTATTGCAACAAGACCTGCAAGAGAACCGTTTAGTGTCATTGAAACGTCTGGTTTTTTATATTTTACCCAAGTAAATATCATTGTTGTTACAGTTGCTGCTGCGGCTGCTATATTTGTTGTTACAAATACACTACCTGCAAGCATTATATTGTCGTCACCTGTCATTGAAGTTGTTGAACATCCATTAAATCCAAACCAACAAAACCATAATATAAATACTCCAAGAGCACCTACTGTTATGTTGTGGCCAGGGATTGCATTTGCGCTGCCGTCTTTGTTATATTTACCAATACGAGGTCCTAATATCTTAGCTCCTACTAATGCGGCAACTCCACCCACCATATGAACTGCAGTTGATCCTGCGAAATCTATAAATCCAAGTTGAGAAAGCCAACCGCCACCCCAAATCCAGTGACCTGATATAGGATAGATAAATGCACTTATTGCTATTGAATAAGCTAAATAAGATTTGAACTTAGTTCTCTCTGCCATAGCTCCTGAAACTATTGTCGCAGCAGTTGCACAGAAAACTGTTTGGAATATTACATATGCCCAAGAAGGATAACCACCTTCGACGCCGTAATTTCCTTGGATAAAGAAATCTAGTCCTCCGATTAGTTTACCACTACCAGCAAACATTAAACCAAATCCAAATATCCAAAAGACTAATGAACCACAAGCGAAGTCCATTAGGTTTTTCATAATAATGTTACCTGCGTTTTTTGCTCTAGTAAATCCAGTTTCAACCATTGCAAATCCTGCTTGCATAAAGAATACCAAAGCAGCTCCTAATAATACCCAAATTGTATCGACTGATGAATACATAATAAATCCTCCTTAAAAAAGATAGGGCGTGCACTTATCTGAGATTAGATAAAGTACACGCCTTTGTGTAGATAGTATTTAATTATATTAAAATATGAATTATACGCTAAATAATAAATCTGTGTAAGTTGGGAATGGCCAGTAACCTTTACCAACTATTGTTTCTAATTCGTCAGCTATAGCACGAACTTCATTCATTTGAGATAATACTGTATCGTGATAGAATTTAGCTAATTCTTCACTGTCTTCTATATCTTTTGCATCTAAAAGGACTTTGTCTAATTCAGCAGTTTTCTTAGATAAGCAAGCACTTAATGAAGATATTTTAGAAACTAATGAAGTTTCAAGAGAAACATCTATATCAGAAGATAAGTTTTTCTTAGCTAAAGCTCCTTGAGTTAAATCTTTTGAATAGTTGCATATAGCTGGGATAATATCTTTTTTAACCATTTCAAGCATTGTTAATGCTTCTATATTTATAGTTTGGCAGTATTTTTCAAGTAATATTTCTTTTCTTGATTCTAATTCTAATTTAGTATATACGCCGTGTTTTTCAAATAATTTTATATTCTTTTCATCTGTATAATGAGGTAGAGCTTCTGCAGAAGATTTTAAGTTTAATAAACCTCTACTTTCTGCTTCTTCAACCCATTCAGGTGCGTAGTTATTTCCATTAAATATTATAGCTTTATGTTCTTTTAATATTTTCTTTAACACTTCGTTTAATGCTTTATCTAAATCATCTTTTCCTTCTATATAATCAGATATATAATCAAGAGATTCAGCAACTATAGTGTTAAGTATTGTGTTAGGGCAAGCTATATTAGCTGTTGAACCTAACATACGGAATTCAAATTTATTTCCAGTAAATGCGAATGGAGAAGTTCTGTTTCTATCTGTAGTATCTTTTTTGAATGATGGTAATACATTAACATCTATTTCTAAAGATTTTAAAGTTTCTTCATTGTATGGAAGATCTTCTTCAACACATTTTAATACTTTTTCTAAATCAGTTCCTATAAACATTGATAATATTGCTGGAGGTGCTTCATTTCCACCTAGACGATGGTCATTTCCTGCATCTGCAACAGATATTCTAAGTAAGTCTTGATTTTCATGAACAGCTTTTATTATAGCTATTAAGAAAGTTAAAAATACTTTATTGTGTATTGGGTCTTTACCAGGATTTAATATATTTTTACCTGTATCAGTTGATATAGACCAGTTGTTATGTTTACCAGAACCATTTACACCAGCGAATGGTTTTTCATGTAATAAGCACATTAAACCATGTTTACATGCTACTTTTTTCATAACATCCATAGTTAATTGGTTGTGGTCAGTAGCGACATTTGTAGTTGTAAATATAGGAGCTAACTCATGTTGAGCTGGAGCAACTTCATTATGCTTAGTTTTTGCTAAAACTCCTAATTTCCATAATTCTTCATCTAAATCTTTCATATATTCAACTACTCTTGGTTTTATAGCGCCGAAGTAGTGGTCATCTAATTCTTGGCCTTTTGGTGGTTTTGCACCAAATAAAGTTCTACCAGTGAATTTTAAATCTATTCTTTTGTTATATAATCCTTTATCGATTAAGAAATACTCTTGTTCAGGACCAACTGTAGTAGAAATTCTCTTAACATCAGTTTCACCTAATAAATGTAGAAGTCTTACAGCTGATTTGTTTATAGCTTCCATTGATTTTAATAATGGAGTTTTCTTATCAAGAACTTGACCTCCATATGAACAGAAAGCAGTTGGTATACATAAAGTACCATTTCTTAAGTATGCAAAACTAGTTGGATCCCATACAGTATAACCTCTAGCTTCGAAAGTTGATCTTAAACCTCCTGATGGGAATGAAGAACCATCTGGTTCACCTTTAACTAATTCTTTACCAGAAAACTCCATTATTACTTTTCCATCATCAGTTGGACTTATAAAGCTATCGTGTTTTTCTGCAGTGATACCAGTCATTGGTTGGAACCAGTGAGTAAAGTGAGTAGCACCATGTTCTATAGCCCAATCTTTCATAGCATTTGCAACTACGTTTGCAACTTTTAAATCGATTGGTTCACCGTTTTTTATAGTATTTTGTAATGCTTTATAAACATCTTTTGGTAGTCTGTCTTTCATCACAGCCTCGTTAAATACTAAGCTTCCAAATATTTCTGGGACTTTTGTCATAATAATTACCTCCAAAATTTAAAATCAAAATATTTATACATCTTCGTATAAATTAAAAATTTACTAAATTTAATTTTGTAAAAAAAGAAAAGCGCTGTAGGATACTTACAACCTACAGCGCCTTTGCTGTTTCAATTAACTTTATAAACATATTGTATTCAGATTGGAATAAACTGTCAACTAAAAAATAAAAGTTTTTTAAATTTTATATATAAATTAAATTTTCTGATTTAACAAAAATGAAACCCTACATTATATGTATCAAAATATGTCATAAATATATTTTTTGTAATAAAAATCAGTTCAAAAAATGATATAATATATGTATTAGTAAATATTGACAGGAATAAGTAAATAAATTATAATTATCACATCGAACAAGGGCGTTCATTAGAGGGGGTGAATAGATATTTGATACCTTTTAATGAGTGCCCCTTTTTTTAGATATTTTAAGAAAATATAGAGACTTGGGGAGGAATTTCATGGATTATAAAACTAGTGAAGTTTTAGAATTTATAGAGGAGAATGATGTGAAATTTATAAAACTAGCATTTTGTGATATTTTTGGAAATCAAAAAAATATAACGATAATGCCAACTGAATTAAAAAGAGCATTTTATGAAGGTGTTTCTTTTGATGCATCAGCAGTAACTGGTTTTATGAAAGTAGAAGAATCAGACTTATTATTATTTCCAGAAGCAAATACAATGTATCTACTTCCATGGAGACCACAACACGGGCGTGTTGTAAGATTCTTTTGCAATATAAAACACCCAGATGGGCGAGATTTTGAAGGTGATTGTAGAAATATTTTAAAAGAAGTTATAAAAGATAGCAAACAAAAGGGGTTTACATGCAAAATAGGATGTGAAAGCGAATTTTATCTATTTGAACAAGATGAATTTGGAAATCCAACTATGATTCCTTATGATAAAGGGACTTATTGTGATATATATCCAAACGATAGATGTGAAAATATAAGAAGAGATATTTGTTTATCACTTGAAGAAATGGGAATAAAACCGACAAGTTCACATCATGAACAAGGTCCAGGACAAAATGAAATAGATTATGAATACTCAAATTCACTTAGTGCAGCAGATAATTTAATCAGCTTTAAATCACTTGTAAAAACTAAGGCTAGTGAAAATGGACTATTTGCATCATTTATGCCACGACCACTTGAAACTGAATGTGGAAGTGGACTTCATATAAATATTTCACTTTATAAAGACAATAAAAATATATTTGAAGATAAAAATGATAAACAATATAAATACGCAGAAAGCTTTATAAGTGGAATTTTAAATCGTATAGAAGAAATTACTTTATTTTTAAATTCATCTACAAATTCATACAAAAGACTTGGAAAAGATAAGGCCCCTAAATATATTACATGGTCAAAAGAAAATAGATCTCAACTTATAAGAATACCAGCCTCAAAAGGTGACAGATGTAGAATGGAGCTTAGATCACCTGATTCTAGCTGCAATCCATATATAGCATTTGCACTTTTAATAAAGGCAGGTATAGAAGGAATAGAAAAAAACTTACAACTTTGCAATCCTCATAATATTAATTTATTTAATGCTAATGATAATAAAGTTAAAAATTTAAAAACATTGCCAAATAATTTAAATGAAGCAATTAATAATGCATTAAATAGTGAATTTATCAAAACAGTATTACCGCAAAAAACTATAAATAATTATATAGACGATAAAAAACAAGAGTGGGATATTTACAATTCAATAACTGATAAATTTAAAGCTGAAAAAGAGTTGTATTTTGAAAAGTTTTAGATAAACAAAGGGGGTAACCATATGAGTTGTGCGCTGATAGTGTCAACCTCGGAAAAGGGGAAAAGTTTTTTTGCTGATTTGATAAAAACAGTTGGGATTTCGAATATAGTCACTGTCGGCAATGGTAGTGAAGCTAGGCGTATATTAAATAGAACAGAATTTGATTTAGTTGTTATAAATGCTCCGTTATCTGATGAATTTGGGCATGAACTTTCAATTTCGATAAGTAAAAATTACAATGCAGGGGTTTTATTAGTAGTAAAAAACGACATTGCAGATGCCATTTCGTCTAAGGTAGAAGATTATGGAGTATTTGTTATAGAAAAACCATTAAACAGACAATTTGTGTATAAAAGTATAAAGTATATTTGTATTTCGAGGAAGAAATACTTAGGTCTTCAAAGTGAAAATGAAAGGCTTAAAGTTAAGATTAGTGAAATTAGACTTATAGACAGGGCAAAATGTATCTTAATAGAGTATTTAAATATGAGTGAACCACAAGCACACAGATACATCGAAAAGCAAGCTATGGATTTGAGAGTAACTAAAAAAGAAATTGCAGAAAATATTTTGAAAACTTACGAAATGTAAGTTGATTTGATTTTTTAAATATTTATATTCGTGTAGGAGGTATTAGTATGACTAAATATGTATTTGTAACAGGTGGTGTTGTTTCAGGATTAGGAAAGGGGATAACAGCAGCATCTCTAGGAAGATTATTAAAAGCAAGAGGATTTAAAGTAGCAGCTCAAAAACTTGATCCATATATAAATGTTGACCCAGGAACAATGAGTCCATATCAACATGGTGAAGTATATGTAACAGAAGATGGAGCTGAAACAGATTTAGACTTAGGTCATTATGAAAGATTTATAGATGAAGATTTAAATAAATATTCAAATTTAACAACAGGAAAAGTATATTGGAATGTATTAAATAAAGAAAGAAAAGGTGAATACTTAGGCGAAACTGTTCAAGTAATACCTCATGTAACTAATGAAATAAAAAGCTTTATATACAATGTAGGACAAAAAAGTGATGCTGATGTAGTTATAACTGAAATCGGTGGTACAACAGGGGATATAGAAAGTCAACCTTTCTTAGAAGCGATAAGACAAGTATCATTAGAAGTTGGGAGACATAACTGCTTATTTATACATGTTACATTAGTTCCATATATAAAAAGCTCTGGTGAACATAAATCAAAACCAACACAACATTCAGTTAAACAATTACAAGGTTTAGGAATTATGCCAAATATTATAGTAACTCGTTCAGAAGCACCTATTGATGAAGTTATTAAAAAGAAAATATCATTATTCTGTAATGTAAAACCAGATTGCGTAATTGAAAATAAAACAATAGACGTATTATATGAAGTTCCAATGATGTTAGAAGAACAAAACTTATGCGATATAGTTTGTAGAGAACTTGATTTAAAATACGATAAATGCGATTTAAGTGATTGGACTAATATGCTTGAAAGAGTTAAAAATAGAGATAAGACAGTTAAAATAGCTTTAGTTGGAAAATACACTAAACTACATGATGCATACTTATCAGTAGTTGAAGCCCTATCACATGCAGGATATGAAAACAGTGCAATTATAGATATAAAATGGGTCGATGCAGAAACTGTAAACAAAGATACTGTGGATTCTTTATTAAAAGATTGCCAAGGTATATTAGTACCGGGGGGATTTGGAGATAGAGGTATAGAAGGAATGGTTTGTGCCGCAAATTATGCAAGAGTAAATAATATACCATACCTTGGAGTATGCTTAGGTATGCAAATTGCAGTAATTGAATACGCTAGAAATGTGCTTAATATGGAAAATGCAAATTCAACTGAATTTGACTTAGAAACAAAATATCCAGTAATAGCATTAATGCCAGACCAATTTGGAAACATAATGGGTGGAACAATGAGACTTGGAGCATATCCATGCAAAGTAAAAGAAAAAACTATGTTACACAAATGCTATGGTGATTTAAATATATCAGAAAGACATCGCCATAGATATGAATTTAACAACGATTTTAGAGAACAAATGATAGAAAATGGTCTTACTATTGCAGGTACATCACCAGATGGAAAATTAGTTGAAGCTGTAGAAGTAGAAAAAAATAAATTCCATGTTGGAGTTCAATATCATCCAGAATTCAAGAGTAGACCAAATAGGGCGAATCCAATATTTAAAGGATTTATAAATGCAGCAGTAAATATGTTATAAAATATATATAGTAAATAAAATTAAGGTGGGGTGAGAATATGGACAGCAAAAAATTTGTAATGTCATACAGTGGTGGAAAGGATTGCATGCTTGCAATGTACAGAAAGATAAAAGAAGGATGGACACCAGTGGCATTAATAACAACAGTTAAGAAGGATTCAGTAGATTCTTGGACACATTCAATAAGTAAAAAATTATTAGAAAAAGCTAGTGAAAGCTTGAATATTCCTATAATATATGTTGAATGTGAAATGAAAGATTATGAAGCAAAGTTTGAAGAAAAATTATTAGAAGCTAAAAAAATGGGAGCAACTACTGTAATATATGGAGATATAGATATAGAACTCCACAGACAGTGGGATATAGACAGAGCTACTAATGCAGGTCTTGATTATGAACTTCCACTTTGGCAAGGTGACAGAGAAAAAGTTGTGCATGAGTTTATAGATGCTGGGTTTAAAGCCGTAATTAAAAAAGTCAACTTAGAAAATATGAGTGAAGATTTTTTAGGAAAAACACTTGATAAACCTCTTATAGAAGAAATCAAAAAGACTGGATCTGATGCATGCGGAGAAAATGGCGAATATCATACATTTGTTGTAGATGGACCGCTTTTTAGCACCCCTATTGAATTAGATGTATTAGGTAAAACTATATCTAATGGATATGGAATATTAGATGTAAAATAAATATATTTATATATTGTAAAAAAGAGCTGTTGTAAAATATTGCAACAGCCCTTTTTAGCTTTAAATTATATATTGAATAAATATTTATATAAGAATCTATCTGATTTCGACCCAAATTGGTGCGCTTATTGTTGTTTTATTATTATCTTGTTTGATTATTAAATAATAATATGAATACTTTTCAAATTCTTTTAGACTAAATTCAGATTTAGCCAAATACGAGTTAAATTTTATATTTTTTATTACTTTATTGTTATTGCTCATAATATATATATTATTTATCTTATTTTTATAACTTGTGTCGATAGCGCTTATATTAAAATTCAATTTAGATGGATTTTTTATTGTAGAGCCCATATTAGAGCTATTTATATTAAACTCTAAATCCAAGTTTTTATTATTTGATACATAAGTTCTTCTATTTTTTAAGGCATTTAGTATCCCGTCTTTATTTAAATCTGTGCATAAAATATTAGTAGTGTATTTGTTGCTAATAGGCGAAATATGCCATCCATTGTCTAAGGCTTCATTATATATTTTTAGATAAAATGGGGACGATATACTCCCAACGTTATCTGTTATATTAATTAAGGAAAATACACTATCGCCATAAGTTGAATATTTCATATAATCGAAAAGATTTAAATCATTAGAAGTTGGGTTAAACGAACATATAAGTTCGTCTTTATAAAATAAATTTTTATATAACTTCGCATTAGTCAAACTAGATAAACCTTTATAGTTTTCATTTTCTTTTGTATTATAGATTACTATTTCGGATTTTGATGAATCTGCTTTTAGTTTTAACGAATCAAATAAAACAAAATTGTCTTTGGCATATTTTTTAAAAGTATTTTTAAACTCATCGTTCTTTTTTTTAGGAGAATTGAGTGTGTTATTTATTATACAGTAATCATTTAATTTAAAAAGCTCAGGACTTCTATACAGCTTACTACATATATTATTTATATTTTCACTATCTATAAAGTTACCTTTAAAAGTTTTATATATAGGGGTACCGACTGTAAAATACCACTCGATTATTTCTTTGTTATTACATTTATCGCGTACTATTATTTTTACAATTTGAGTTCCTCTTTTAAATTTTTTATCTGGTGTATATTCGAGATTATCTTTTCTTATTTTTGCTTTATTTGTAACATCTTTATTGTTTACATATAATTTTATAGAATTCAAGTTTATACCATTCTTAGAATAAAAACTTGCTTTTATAGTCGGCTTTGAGATTATATAATCTTGTGATTTTGTCGGCGTAATAATTTTAATTACTAAAGGCGTATTGTCTTTTGATATACTTTGTAATTCTATTAAATTGATAGACATAAAAAATGTAATTAATATAAAAAATAATATTAAAAATTTATAAAATTTCATAATTTCGCCCTTTCAATAATAAAATATTTATGACCACTAATTATTTTTAAAAATAGAAATTGTTATAAATGTATTATGCTCATATCAATTTTATAATATATAGGCAATTATATCCATTTGGGTCGTGATGGGGGGAATGATTTATGTTAGTAAATTTAATCGAAATTAAAACAACAGAAAAAGAGGCGTTAAAAAAGATACTAAGTAAAATTCCACTTTTAAGTAAGGTTACACAGTTTAATAAGGGTATAAATGATATAGATTTAAAATATATAGAGTATAAGATTTTAAAATATAAAATAGGCAATTATGAAAATGAATTTTTGAGAAAAAATTACAGGATAGTTCTTCTAAATACTTATACAGGAGCTATAAAATTTGTAGATGAGATGCCTACTACGGTAAAAAAATATATAGCTAGAGATTGTGTTCAAAAATCTAAAATAAATGAGTATATTTTGAGAAATAAATTAAAAGGACAGCTCGAAAAATACTGTAGAAAATATGAAAATGAAAGGTTAGTTTTAGATGAAATTGTAAGTATTTATAAACCTTATTGGATTTGTAAATATAACGGGAAAAAGATATTTTTAGATGCATAAAACCCTTGGGGGAATTTCCCTCAAGGGTTTTTATCTACTAAAGATAGGCAATTTTTAACTAGTTTTTTTATCTGTTAAGTAATCTAAACTTTTTATAGTGTAACCTTCTTCTTCCCAATGAGTTAAAACTTCATCTAGTATTTCTGCATTAGTTTGGGAATTAGAGTGAAGAAGTACAATTGCCCCAGGATGTGTTCTAGAGTAGATTTTCTTCTTCGCTTCTTCATGACTAGGTTGATTAGAGTCATACCAGTCTACATATGCAAAGCTCCAAAATATAGTTGAGTAACCTAAGTCTTGTGTGTACTTAAGAGATCTTTCGCTAAACTTACCCATAGGAGGGCGGAAATATTTAGGCATTTCTTTTCCAGTTACTTCTTTATAGGCCTTTGCAGTGGAAAGTATTTCTTCGTTAAATTTATCTATATTATCTATACTAGCCATGGAAACGTGACTTTTAGAGTGGTTACAGACTAGATGACCTTCTTTTACCATTCTATTTACTAAATCTTTATTATTTTCTATGTAGCTTTTTACTACAAAGAAGTTTGCCGGAGCATTATGTTTTTTTAATGTGTCTAAAAGTAGGTTTGTGTAACCGTTTTCGTATCCGGCATCAAATGTTAAGTAAATTACTTTTTCATTTGGATCTCCTACATAATAAGTATTATAACTTTTGAAAAAATCGGCTTCTTTTATTGGATCTGGTTGTTTGTGGTCCTCTCTGGGATTAAAGTACCAGTTGTATTCTGTAGTACTTAAATCACTATCTAAAATTTGTGTTTTAGATTTGTTAAAAAGATTAGAATTTGTTATAGCTATTACTCCGAGAAGAAGTGCAAAAAATCCTATGATGAGATAATTCCCGAGATTATTCTTTTTCACTTTAAAACCTCCTTACAATTTAATTTAAACTATTAATATTTTCTTAAAATTAGTAAAAAATATTCATGTAAGATATTAACTACTCTATTTAATAAAAATTATATCAAAATTAACATTATCACGTTACAAAAACATAAAGAATTAACATTTGTGCCTTATATTTAAATTTTCTTAATATATGTTAAAGCTTTTTAAAAATTTATTTAAATATCTATAATAATGTAGTAAAGTATAATCTATAATAATAAAATCGAAATTTAGAAAGGAGGGCTCACTATAGAAATTATAAGTATTATAAATAATGTAGTATTTTTAGATATAGAAACGAGCGGGTTAAACCCTGCAAATAGCGAAATACTAGAAATTGGAGCGGTAAAAATAGATAAAGACAATAATATATCTACTTTTGAAACACTTATAAAAAATAAACATAAGGTTCCATCTGAAATTTTTACACTTTGTAAAAATCTAAGTCAAAAAGAGTTGGATAAGGCGCCGAAATTAGAAGAAATCAAAGATGATTTTTTAGAATTTATAGAAGATAAGATTATAATTTGCCACAATAAACAATTTGAAGAGAAATTTCTAGAATTTCATATTGGAGAGTTAAAAAATAAATTTTTAGATTCTATGGAACTAGCATGTGTTTTAGAGCCTTTCCAAAGGGAATTTAATCTAGATTATTTAAAAAAACAAATTACAAAAGATAAAAATGACGAAATACACAGAGCCCTTAGCGATACTATAGACACAATAGATGTAGTAAATGCCCTTATTTTGAGATTTAAAGATAGATTAGAAAAAGAAGATAAGCTGACACTTTATCCGCTTACTTTTGAAATAGATTCTTATTTAAATAAATTTAAACTAGAAAATTGGGAATGGTCGGATATTATAAATAATGCAGATTTTTCTCTAAAAGAAAAGACAAAGACAGTATTTGAAGAAGAAAAAAATCAAACTAAAAAGAGCAATTTAAAAGAAGAAGAGATTTATAAATTGCTTGGAGACAACAAAAATCATTACGAAGAGCTTTTAAAAGAAAAAGATATATGGGATAGCAAAAAAGGTTTTATATATGAATTTAGACAAGGTCAATATGATTTGACAAAATTAATAAGAGAGACGTTTGATACAAATTCTGCCAATATAGCATGTATAGAAGCTCCAACAGGTATCGGAAAAAGCGTCGGATATTTACTTCCAGCAGTTTTAGAAGCGAGATATTCTAAAAAGAGAATAATAGTATCGACAGCGACAAAAGAGCTACAGGTCCAATTAATAGATAAAGATTTGCCTAATGTAATAAACTCACTAGGTCTTTCAGGTAAGGTAAGCTATGGATATATAAAGGGAAAAAACAACTATATATGTAAGTCTAAGTTTTATGAATATAAAAAGGACTACGATAAAGAAAATCCAACAACTAATGATATATTATCGATAATAATTATTGAAAATCTAATAAAAGAAGGAAAATACGGCGATATAGAAGAAATAAGTTACTTGCTTTTAGAACATTTTAAAGAACTTAGAGAACATATAATGAAAGTAGCCTGTGATGTTGATTTATGTAAACCGAAAAAATGTGGTGAAAATTGTCTTTATAAAAAAAGAGTAGAAGAGCTTAAAGATGAAGATATTACAGTAGTAAATCATTCATTACTTGCAAAATGGCCGTATACAGATGAAAAACCAATGGAAAATATAATAGTAGATGAGGCCCATAATTTAGTTGAAAAGGGATATGACTTCTTTTCACAAGAGATAGAATACAAAAATTTTAGATACTTCTTAAAAGAGATATATCCAAGTGAATTTTCAAGCTCATCTAAATACTATAGAGATATAAAAGACAAACAAAAGCGAAAAATTAAACCAATAGACAGGTTTTATAGTGAGATAAAATTAGATAGAGAAGTAAAAGAAAAGATAAGTCATAATATAAACTTTATATTTGAAAAAATGTATGATATTTTGGACTTTGGAATAAATGAAGGTTACTCACTTATTACAAATTACGATTTGAATTGGGAAATTAACCTTCAAAAAGACGATAAGGTTGGGACTTTATATAGAGATAAAGAGTATGTAGATATAACATACAAACCTTATAGTCAAATTATAAAATCAAATTTTGAAAGTATACTATCTAATATAAAACAAATCTTAGTCATATTTGATAGAAATATAGACGAAGATATAGTAGATAAAGAAAGCGAAATTTATAAATACGGTAAGTCTAAAATAAAAGACTTAGAAGATATAGCGACAATGCTTGGAATGTTTTTAGAAGATGAAAAAGGAGATTTAGTTTCAAAGATAGCTTCTATTTCTAGCAAATTCGACAACTTTATTTTAAAAGTAGTTCCTCTAAATTTAGCAGATTTATTTAGAGAAAATATTCTATCAGCTTTAAATTGTGGAATATTTGTATCTGCAACATTGAGTGTAGACAATAAAATGGAGTATTTTACAGATACTCTTGGAATAAATACAGTAGAAAATACTAAAAAAATAATAGAGCCGATTTACAATTATAAAAACAGAGTGCAAGTTATAAGACCAACAGATATAGGTGGATATAAAAGTGATGACTTTGTTTTAAATATGAGTTATAATATACAAAAATATTCAGAAATAAGCGATTCTAATGTATTATCTTTATTTACAAGTAGAAAAAGATTAGAAGATACATATGATATGCTTAAAAATAATTTAATAGATGAAGATATAAATGTATATATGAATAAAAAAGGAATTAAATCCTTAAAAAATGTAGACAATAAAAATATAGTTTTAGGTTCAAAAGGATGCTTTGAAGGTGTGGATGTTCCTGGAGATGGACTTATATGTGTAACACTTGACAAATTGCCAAACTTACAGCCAAAAGATCCGCTTTATTACAGTATAATGACTAAATTTAAAAAGACTTACTTCGATGTAAATTATCCACAGATGGTCATAAAAGTAAAACAAGCACTTGGAAGGCTTCTAAGAAGTAAATACGATTATGGAGTATTTGTACTTTTTAATATAGGAAATAATACTTACAGCAATAAAAAACTAGAGAACAACCTCCATGGATGCATTATAAAAGACGTTAATCAAAAAAACGTAGAAGAAAATATATCTAAACATCTTCAAAAAAGCAGAAGAGAAGTTATAACAGGACTTTTAATAGACATAATAAAAAATAAAAAGGCTCAAAACAATAATTTAGATTTTGTAGAATATATAAACAAAGAAATTAAAAATCGCTCTATAAAAGCAAATGTAAGATATTATAAAGATACAAAAGACAAATTATTAGTGGAGTACTACAATATAAAATATCTTGTAGAAATTGATAAAGTATGCAAAAATTAAATAATAAAGACTTTAGAGAAGGGAGACAACTCAAAATAATTTGGGTTTAAAGTTATGAACTACATTTTATTATTAATAGGATTTTTATTATTAATTAAAGGAGCAGATGGATTCGTATCAGGAGCATCATCGATAGCTAAGAAATTCAGAATACCATCATTATTAATAGGGCTTACAATAGTCGCATTTGGTACAAGTGCACCAGAAGCTGCAGTTAGTGTTACAGCAGCATTAAAAGGCCAAAACGACATGGCAATAGCAAATGTTGTCGGGTCAAATATATTTAACTTTTTAGTTGTAATAGGTATAACAGCGATGGTAAAACCTATAAAAGTGCAAAAGAGCACAATTATAAAGGAATTTCCTTTTGTAATTCTTGCAAGTTTTGTATTTTGGGTAATAAGTCATGATATAAAATTCCAATCAGCAGCAGAAAATATGTTATCTAGAGCTGATGGATATATATTACTATCATTATTTGCTATATTTATGTACTACTTAATCGAAATGGCGATTACATCAAAAGATGAAAGTGTAGAAGACGAAATAGAAGAAATATCGACTTCAAAAAGTATAATATACAGTATTTTAGGAATTATTGGTATAATTATAGGCGGTCAACTAGTCGTAAATTCTGCTAGTAATATAGCTCTTTCATGGGGAATGAGTGAAAACTTAGTAGGTTTAACTATAGTATCAATTGGTACATCACTACCAGAACTTGTAACAAGTATAGTGGCAGCTAGAAAAGGAGAAAGTGATATAGCTATAGGAAATGCAGTTGGATCAAATATATTTAACTTACTTCTTGTACTAGGTTTATCATCTGCAATACACAGTATAGCTATTCACACAGAAGTATTTTACGATATGATTGTTATGATATTTGCAACAATACTGACATATTTCTTCGCAATTACAAAGAAAAGTATTAATAGAGGCGAAGGAGCAGTATTATTTGTTATTTATATAGCATATTTAGTTTATATTATAATGAGATAGATAAAAAAACTTGGAGCAAATTGCTTCAAGTCTTTTTTTATCTAAAATGTGTTAAAATAAGTATTAGTATGAGAATTTAGGGGGAATAATATGGATATACAAGTTATAGTAAATCAAATGATAATATTATTTTTAGTAATGATAATAGGGTATATAGCAAATAAATCAGGAATATTAGATCAAACTCAAAACCAAAAGATGTCATCGCTTGTCTTAAATATTACATCGCCAGGGCTTATTTTATCTTCTGTTAGAGCGCCTACAAATGGAAGTCTAAGTTCAGTTATCCAGATATTTTTAATTTCAATAGCGATTTATATGGTACTTCCTATCATGGGAATTTTACTTTCGAGGATTTTAAAAGTGCCGAAAGAAGATAGAAATTTATATCAGTTTATGACTATATTTTCAAATATAGGATTTATGGGATATCCAGTAATACAATCTATATTTGGAGACGAAGCTCTATTTTTTGCATCAATATGTAACCTAGTTTTTAACTTAGTATGTTATAGCTATGGAGTATATTTGATTTCTGGAAGTGGAAAACTTTCCTTTGACTTTAAACAACTTATAAATCCAGGAATTATATTCTCGATAATAGCAGTAATCATATACTTGACAAAATACCAAATGCCACAGATAATAGGAGAGACGTCGGATTTGATAGGTTCTATAACAACACCTCTTGCTATGATGATAATAGGTTCATCATTAGCTGAAATACCGATAAAAGAAGTATTAAACGATATAAGGATTTATCCTTATACAATAATAAAACAAATTCTAATGCCTATTTTATTTTGGTGGGTGCTTAAATTTATAATTCAAGACCCTGTTATTTTAGGCGTATTAGTAATTTTAATAGCCATGCCCGTTGGCTCAATTGCTATTATGTTTTGCAACCAATTTGAAGGAAATACAACTTTGGCATCGAAATCGATATTTATAACTACGCTTGCGAGTGTGTTTACAATACCGATATTGGTGTATTTATTATTTATATAAAAGGAGAGATATATGGCAAAGAAAAAAGTATATGCTATAAAAGAAGGATTCGACTTTTCTAAAAATGAAAGAGTCCAAAATAAACTTGTAGATTCTTGGAGCGAATGCCAAAAGTACATAAAAGGTGTTAAAGGAGCTATTTATAAGAGTTTTGAAGATATTGAAGAAGCAAAGTCATTTTTACAAAAAGGAAGCGAGCTTCTTAGAAAAGGAAAAGATAAATACGATGAAAATTGTCTTCATGTATATGTAGATGGAAGTTATAACTCAGGTAGCAGAAAATATTCTTATGGAGTTGTTGCAGTTAAAGATAATGTAGTTGAATATATTCACGGTGGCTCTGGAACAAATGAAAAAGACAACAATATAAGACAGATTGCAGGGGAGCTAAAAGCAGCTTTAGAAGGTGCTACTTATGCGTTAAATAATAATCACAAGAAAGTAGTAATATTCCACGATTACGAAGGTATATGCCACCATGCGACAGGATTTTGGAAAAGAAAAGATAAATCATCACAAGATTATTATGAAAACATGAATGCTCTTATGAAAAAAGGAATAGAAATTCAATTTGTCCAAGTAAAAAGTCACGAAGAAGATTTATTTAACGAAATGGCAGATACTATATGCAAAAATGAATTAGGAATACCAAATGATAGAATACTAGAAAAATACCTATCTAAAAATCTTATAGAAGTAAAAGATGAAGAGATAAAAGAAAAGCTAGATAAATTAGTAGTAAAAGGTCAGGAAAACATAGTAATAGATGAAAATAATATAAATAAAAGCGTAGAAAAACCTATAAAAAGCAAAGAAACTAAAGCAGTAAAAGAAGAAAAAACAGAGCAATCTAAAAAAGAAAATAAAGTAAAAATTGATGAAAATCAAAATGAAAAAGATGAGATAATACAAAAGATAAACGACGTATTATCAGTACTTGAATATGAGAGATTAGAAGAAGTACTTAAATACGTAAAAAGAAAGAAAAATCAAAAAAAATAAAAGCACTTAATAATGTGCTTTTATTTATTTGATATAACGACACATTCCCTGATAAAAGCTTTGTTTATAGATGTGTTATATAAAAAGCAAGCTATATTGTAATTTGATACAAAAGAACTTACTTTGTTTTGTGTTGAAACGAGATATTCACCTTTTTTTCTAGAGGGAAGAGTTCTTATTACCCTTAAAACTGTCCAATCTAAATTAGAATTATATAAAATGTCTAATGTACATTTAAAATCTTTTTTATAGCTTTTATATAAAATTTTATTAAGTGAAATTGATGCTAGATGATTTGATTTTCCTACAGCGTTATTGTCAATAGCCCTTGATATTGTTATAAATCTTTTTTTATTTAATTTAATCATCTCTTCAATTATAGTCTTATTAGATATATTATTTGCATAGTTATCATTATTTTTAAATACTTTAAAATCCGGTCTAAAAGCATTTATAACGACATCAGCATTTTTTATCGCATCTCCTACTAAAAGGTGGTCATATGCATGTCCGACTATTAAATTTATGTTTTTTGGTGGAAGCTTTATAGACCCGGGCTTGTCTATAAAAGCAGTGACATTGTGATTATCATTTACAAACAAATCTATTAAATATTTGCCAATAGAACTATTGGCACCAAATATAGTTATATTCATATTTATTTGCCGCAAGGGCGTACTCCTTTCAAATTTCTATTTATACAACTTTATACTTTTATTATGTACAATATATTTAATAATTATAGTAATTTAAAGTTAGAAAGCTAGATATAAGTTTATAATAGCAAAAATAATTAAAAAAAGGTATTAAAAAATATGAATAATATCTTACAATACCTTTCAATTTGAAATAATTTATAAAATAAGCATTATATATTTTTTTGAACATTTCCTTCTGGCAAATCCGGAACACTTCCGTAAATATCAGCAAGTTCATCTTCAAAATTATTAGTGTCATTTATAGCTAGATACATCGCTCTTCCCAATATATTTGCTTGATCATAAGTTGAAGTCCAAGAGAATATACCACCAAGACAATTTTGAAGTACATATTTAGCTTTTAAGAATATCGATAAGTCATTGTCAAAAGACATAGCAAAATCTCCATCTTTAACTAAATAAGGAACTAGCGCTTGATTATCGAAGTTATAAGTGTATCCATTTTTATTTATATAATTTGCTCTAAGTTCATCATAAGATTTAGTATTTGTAGCTCCTAATCTACCGTAAAATGGCACGCCTAGATTTATTTTTCTAGAAGGCATACCAGCATTTATAAGGTTAGTTACCATAGAATCTACGCTGTATCCAGAAAGAGATAAGTTTGAATCAAATAAGTTAGCTTGATGTTTTTTTCCTCTATCGCCAGTTTCTCCAGCAGTAAAATCATAACTCATAAGATTGAAATATGTTATTATAGGTGCTATTTTATCTATTTCTGCACTTCTATTGATATAGCCAGTATCCCCCGTACCAGCCACACTTATCCATTTATCTTCACCTAAAACATCTCTTAGTGCAGTTAAAAGTAATGTGAAGTTTTCTTTGTCCTCAGGTCTTGCTTTAATACCAGAAGCGCCACTTCCAGGATATTCCCAATCTATATCGATACCATCAAGTCCGTAGTCATTTACAAGTTGATTTACATTTCTAGCAAAATTATAACGAGATGTTGGAGTTAAAGCTGCATCGGAAAATCCATCAGCACCCCATCCACCTATAGCAGCTATTATTTTTAAAGAAGGTTTAACATCTTTTAATGCAAGCATCTGATTTAAATATCTTGGAGATGGAACACTTAAATTACCATCATCATCTATTTCGACAAATGCATATATAGCAGCATCTAGATAAGTTGGATCTAGATTTTCTGGATTTCCTAAAACATATTGGAATACAATTGGGTTTAAATTAGGACAATTAGGATTTACAGTTTTATATTTTTGTATTTCATTACGTTTAGAGTTTGGTTTATTGATGCTTTTTTGTTTAGGATAAACATATTTAGAATCATTGCTTTTATCTATATATTCAGGCATATTTTGTCTGTTTTCTTGATTTATAAAGCATAAGTACCAATCTAAACATGAGTATTTCTTATCGCAGTTTTTCATAGTATTTTTAAGTTCTTTGTAAGTTTTCGGTGGTTTAGCGATTACTGAGTTACCTGGTAACCAGTTAGCCGGTGTAACAACATTATCACAATCAGATTTTTGTAGAGCATCTATAATTCTAAGAATCTCAAATATATTTCTTCCAGTTGTCATAGGATAATACAAGATAGTTCTTAGTATTTGTTTATCATCAATTATATATACAGCTCTGACAGTTGATGTTTCACTCATATCTTTTGAAATCATTCCATAGAGTTTAGCTATTGTTTTGTTTGAATCATCTATAATTGGAAACGGAATTTCAATACCTGTTAGTTGACATATATTATAAACCCATGCTAAATGTGAGGCATTGCTGTCGACGCTAAGGCCTATAAGTTGAGTATTTCTCTTTTTAAATTCATTATAATACTTCGCAAAGCATATAAATTCAGTAGTGCATACTGGTGTAAAGTCTCCAGGATGGGAGAATAATACTACCCATTTTCCACAGTAATCAGATAGATTGATAGGACCGAATGTAGTGTTTACTGTGAAATCAGGAGCCTTTGAACCTAAGTTAGGCAAACATGGCATAATATCACCTCTTTAAATTTAATCTTTATATTTATATTATTAAAAAACAAAAGTATTGTTACAATTTATAAATTGTAAAATATGCATATGAAGAAATTAAGAAATAATAACAAAATATAACAAAAACATATTAATATTGCGATAACAATTGATATTTGTGTAAAATTTTGCTATTATATAAGTTGAAGGAAATTATAATTTTTGGGAGTGGATGGTTATGAAGAATGTTTTCAAAAGAATTTTTAAAACTTTACTTACATCTTTATTAGTAACTTTTTTTGCAATGCTAGTACTAATGATTGGTAATAAAATAATGGGAGTAGAGCGTGTCGGAATAGTATATCTACTTTTAGGTGGATTATGCTTTTCAATGTTATTTGTAGGTCTTATTTTTGCTAGACAAGATTATATTTTTAATAAAACACCAAAAAGAACTAGTAGAAGACCAGTTAAGAAAGAAGTACAAAGGACGAAAACACCCCAAAACAACATACAAAGAAACAACAAAAGAAGAGAAATATCTTAGTGACAATTTAAAAAAGTTAATATACGAGTTTAATATAAAAGTAAGCATCACAAAGTGGTGCTTATTTTTATGTTAAAATTAGAATAAATAAATTAAACCTTAAATAAACTAAATAATAATAGGATTATTAGGAGGTTTTATGGAAGTTAATATATTTGGTGAAGGTGCTGTTGGATATAAAAATATAGTAAAATCTTCTTCATCACAAGATTTTTTTCTTTATAAGAAGTATAAAAACTATGCAGTTTGTACAGTCGCAGATGGACATAGTATGGATGTATTTAAATATAGCCATATAGGATCATACCTTGCATGTCAAAGTGTATTTGAGATATTGAAAACTTATAAATTAAATGAAGATATAGAAAAAGGCGAGCAAAACTTTATATGCGATTTAAAAAATAAAAAAGTGCAAAACGATATAAAAAACAAGTGGCGAGACTTAGTATATAGAGAGTTTTATAAAAGAAACTACAAAGTATATAAATTAGATTATATGCTTTTTGGAACGACTTTGAGTTTTGTAATTTTTTTAAAAGAATATATAGTATTTTTTAATTTAGGAGATTCGAGTATTTTAATAAAAGAAGATAAAGACTATGTAAATGTATTTAAAAATAATAATTTTAAATTTGTAAATTCACTTGCTTTATATAATTGTGAAGAAAAGATGCAGTATAGTATTTTAAAAATGAATAAGGATTTTAAATTAGTAATATCTACAGATGGATTTATAAATAGTTTTGAAACTTATCACAAATTAAAATCAGAATTAGATAGAACATTTCAGATTTTAGAGAAAGATATATTTTCAAATAGATATCTAAGAAATATATACAAAAAACACTTGAGTAATATAAGCAAATACGGTTCAAAAGACGATATAAGTATAATATATATATATATATATAATTAAAGTTAGATGTATAAATAATATCTTCTAACTTATTTTTTTCTTTAATATAAAAATACCTAAATAAAAATTTAATATATACAAAACTTTAGAAATAAAGATTTGATTGAAAATAATTTCCTTTCTGTTATAAAAAAGTATATAAATACATAATATGCTAATCAAATAATATGGTATAATAAATTATAAAACTAAACTAACAGGAAGGTAAAGATGGATGAATTTAAAAAAAATTTTTGAAACATTAAGAGATCAAATTGAGTATGGAATTGACAATATTAGGGCAAGTAAAAAATATTTGGTCAGTCTATCTTTGTCATTGGTGGCTTTTTTAATACTTTTAATAGTTCTTTTTATTAGTAACTCAGACTTTAGTGTAAAAAAAGAAGCTAATATATTAGTAGATGATATATCTAGCAGAAAATATGCACAAGCATATGATTACTATAAAGATCTAGAAAAAGAATTCTCAGCATCTAAAATGAATAAATTTAATAATGTTGCATCAAATAAATTATCTGCATTAGTTGCGACTAGTGGAGATAAGTATGTAACTGGTGAGATGTCGAAAGAGCAATACTCAGGGCTTATAAATACCATAAATGCATTAGAAGACATACAAATAGATGTAAACCAACTGCTTGATATATCTTCTAGAGTAGAGCAGATGTACATAGATGAAAATATCACTTATGAAAAAGCTTCTTCTTATATGGAAGTTACTACTTCATTAAAAGGAATTTATCAGGATTTAGATGAATATAAAAATAATATAGAAACAATATACCAATCGCGAGAAGTATATAAGCAAGCAAGTAAATTCCAACAGATAAAAAAATATAAAGAAGCTATAGATAAGTATGACAAGGTAGTTGAAGAAGATAAAAAATACTACAATTTAGCAGAAAGTAGAAAAAAAGAATGTATAAAACTAATGTATGATCACTACATAAGCCAAGCTGGTAACTCTTCTAAAAAAGGAGAATACGAGGAGGCATTAGTTTATTTAACTTACTTAAAACCATATTATCCAAATGATGAAAAAATAGAAAAACTAGAAGATGAATATAAAGAAAAAATATCTGTATTCACTCTAACATCTGATGATATCTTAAACTTGATAAGTAAAAAAAGTGGTGTAAATAGAGAAGAATTATCAGTTATATCATATCAACAGACGATAGATGACAAGCTTTATTATTATGCAGAAGTTGTGCGTGACAACAAAATATTTAATGAAGTTTTAGTAGAAGCTAAAGATAAAAAAATATATTCATACAAATCAGAAAAAGTAGATTATGGCTGTGAATACAGTGATGGATATTATAAAGTTGATGAACAAGGTAATTACGTATTTGCAATAAGCTCTAAAGATGCTGCAACTTTAGTAAAAGATAAATTAAGCGATAAACATGAAAAATACAATGATTTAGAAATGAAATATAAATCAGAGATTACAAAATACGTAAACGAAGATGAATTAAATAAATTATTAAAGAAAAACAACAATATTTACTATTACGCTTTAGTTAAAAAAGGATGGTTTTCTTTAACTAAAGAAGTTTATTTAGTAAATATGTACGATAAAACAATATATAAATGTATTGATGATAAAATAAGCAAAATATAATGTTTTATTAGGAGTTTGTTAATGAAAAAAAAGATTATTTTATCCATTTTTTTGTTGATATTAATATTGACAGGATTAGGTGTTTATTGTATAAATGGAGATAAAATATCTAAAAATGTATATGTACAAAATATTAATATCGGTGATTTAACAAAAGATGAAGCTAAAGATAAACTAAGTAGCGAATATAAAATACAATCTTTTAAATTTAACTACAAAGAAAAAACTTGGGATATAGACCCAAAAACTCTAGACATAAATTATGATCTAGATAAAACAATAAATAAGGCATATGATGTAAATAGAAAGGGCAATATAATACAAAACATATTTAAATCATTACAAAATTTAGCTGGTATTAAAACAAAAGTAAACCTAGTCATGAACTGTGATGAAGATAAATTAAAATCTGAACTTGAAAAAATATCAAAAGAAGTAAATAAAGATTCTAAAGATGCAACTATAAAAATAGAAAAGAAAAAAGTAAAAGTTGTAAAAGAAGAAACTGGTCTAAAATTAGACATAGAAAAAACAAAGGAGAATTTTATTGAAGATATAAATAAAGGAAAATCTACTCAAAAATTAGTAGTATCACAGATTAAACCTAAAATAAAAAGTTCAGATTTAAAAGGTATAGATACATTGCTAGGCAGTTACTCTACAACACTTTATGATTCAGGGTATGGAAGAGTTCAAAATATAAAGCTAGCTACTAAAAAAACAAGTGATGTAATACTTATGCCTGGAGAAACATTTTCTTATAATAAACATACAGGTGTTAGAAGTGCAGAAAATGGATACAAACTTGCACATGTAATAAGCAGTGGTAAAGTTGCATATGGAATTGGAGGCGGTGTATGTCAAGTTTCATCTACTTTATTCAATGCTGTATTATACTCAGGGCTAGATATAGTATCTAGAACAAACCACTCAATACCATCAACATATGTTGATTTGGGAAGAGATGCCACAGTTTCAGACTCAGGTATAGATTTTGTATTTAAAAACAACTATAAACATCCTGTTTTTATAAAAAATAATTATAAAGACGGAGTAATAAAATGCCAAATATTCGGACATAAAAGCGATAAAAAAAATATAGAAATAAGCACAAAATACGGTTACAATATAACAACTTATAGAACATACTACGATAATAATAAAAAAGAAATCAAAAAAGAAGCTGTATGTACATCTGCTTACTTAAGTAGAAGTCATTAATTGTAGTTAGAATAAAAAATGAGAAACAAAAGAAAATATAAATTATAGGGGGTGCAGATATGAAGCTTAATGATATAACCCAGTATATTCAAGATATTTGTCAAAATATTTCTAATGTACTAGATGTCGATGTTACCGTGGTATCAAAAGATTTATATAGAATTGCAGGTACTGGTATTTTTAAAGATAAAATAGGAGATAAAATCTCAGAAGAAGCTGTTTATTCAAATGTTTTAAAAACAGGAAATGCGCATGTTATAAACAAAGATATAGAGCAAAGCTGCAAAATATGTTCTAGCAGAGAACATTGTAAGGAACTAGCAGATATATGCACTCCTATAAAATTAGGAGATGAAAACCTAGGAGTTTTAGGGATAGCGGCTTTTACACAAGAACAAAAACAAAAGTTATTGTCTAAAGATAAAGAATTAAGAGATTTTGTAGGAAGCATGTCTGACTTAATTTCTTTCAAACTAGATGAGATGTATAAAGAAGAGATAAAAACAGTTGAACAATTGGAAAAAGAAGAAATAGAAAAAGCGATAAAAAAATACGGAAGCAATACTCAGGAAATGAAACAAGTTGCAGAAGCATTAAATATAGGTATTGCTACATTGTACAGAAAAGTAAAAAAATATAATATAAAATAATATTTAAAAATCCTTCATTTAATACCAAATGGAGGATTTTTTTTGACTATAATTTATAAATATGTTATCTTAGAGTATATGAAATATTAGGAGGCGATTATTATTTTAGCAGAACATATAGTTTTAGATATTGAAAATATGCCTAGAAAAATAATGGACATTTCTTTAGTAGAAGAAAATAAAAGTGACTATACATTTTTTAAAATAGATGAAGATGAAAATGAAGATAATAAAACATTAAAGGCATTAAAGCAAACATACGTTACTTCGAATTATAAAAATGAGACGATTTTAAATTTACAAAAAGAACTTAAAACTAATTCGAGTGAGATTTCAAAAGAAATTAAATTAGACTCTTATAACAAGTACAATAATGCACTTGATTTAGCGACTAGACATTATATTACTAAAGCAGTTGAGTTTATAGAAGAAGCATTTAAATTAAATCCAAAAGATCCAGATATACTAAACCTAAAAGGTCTTTTATATTTATTAAAATGTGATTTCTCAAAAGCATTTGAAAGCTTCTATACAAGTCAATGCTATGGCAATAATGAGTTGTCTAGAAAATATGTAAACTTATTATCATCTAAGGATTTTAAAGTTTTCTTAGAAAGATACAACCACTCAATAAGATTTATAAATGAAGAATTAAACGAAGAATCAATAGAGATATTCGATAGTTTAAAATTAGAAGAACCAGAGCTTATAGAGCCATATGTAATATCTATACTTCTTTATGATAGAGTTGGAGATAATGCTAAAAAGAAAGCTTTGTTAGAAGAGCTTAGATGTATAGATAAGGATAATCCGATTTTTGAGAAATTTAATGAAGATGGAGAAAATATCGAAAATAGTATAAATAAAAATGTAGAAGTGAAAACTGAAGAAAGTACTACAAAAGAAGAAATATCTAAAACAAATAAGAAAAGTAATAAAAAAGATAAAAAGCATATAATTTTATATTCTGTAATTGCAATACTTATAGTTTGTATGGGTGCTTTTTATATAAATAACCAAAAGAAAATTAATGATTTAAACGAGCAAATAAGTTCAAAAGAAAGTGAATTAAATGAAAAAGATAAGGAACTTTCTAAAAAAGATGAAAAATTAAATGAAGCACAAAAAACAGAAGAAGATGCTAAAGAAAATGACGAAAAATTAAAAGAACAAGAAAAAGAAGCTACTGAAATAGCAAAAGGAGCAGAAAATCTTTACTTTAGTGCTAATAAATACAAACAAGCAGGAGATTATAAAACAGCTATAAAATATTACGAGTATTCTTTAAAAGCTAATGATACATATAAATTTAGAGAAGATGCAATTTATAATATGGCTCTTTCATATCAAAAACTAGGTGATGATGATAATGCTATAAAATACTATAAAAAGTTTGTAAATACATATAAGGCGTCTAGTAATTTTTATGATGACTCTTATTATCATCTTGGAATGCTATATTATAAAAATGATAGATTACAAGATGCAAAAAATGCTTTTTATGATTTAAGAGGAAGTGACCCAAACAGTCCTTATAACAATAGTGAAAAAGTAAAAGAAATCTTAAGAAAATAAATATAAAGACTAATAAAAAGTACTGTATAGATTATAATATCTAAACAGTACTTTTTATTACATAGCTTTATAACAAACTATATGTTCTTCGATTTTTCCATTATTATTTATAGTAACTAAAAATTCTTTGTAATGAGCGTTGTGCGGTCTGTAGTATTCACATGAAATTACATTATCATTATCTTCTAATTCTAAAAACTCGCTATCTTTTAAAAATTTTCTATTTATAAGTTCTAATAATCTATCCATTATAAAGATTCCTCCCGTTTTTATTATATTTAATACATACCCATATAAAATATAATAAAACTAAAAATGGAAAATATTACAAACTAATTTATACTGAGTTCTATATGATTATTATCTGCAGTTGTAATTTCGCCTATATAACCAGTTAAATCGTAGTTAAAGGCATTATTTACAAGTTTTAATAATTTGTCGCAGTCGATAGCATCTTCTTTATAATAGAAAAAATCAAAACAATTATTGTCAATTAGCCTTTTTACAAATTCCACAGGTAAATTCAAATTTATGTATTCTCCTGTGAAAGTGTGAATATTTATTACAAGAGTTCTATTTAGCATTAAAAAACCTCCTTTATAAAGTTTATATAATTATAAAAATTTTAGAATAAACTTTTTATAATTAGTAAAAATATTTACTAATATAAAAGTATATGATAAAATGATTTATTGGGAAAAAATACATGAGTAGGAGTTGTGACAATGTTTAATTATTTAAAATTTGCAATATATCAGATTATAGGTTTTATTTCTTCTTTACCTCTAATTAGAAAATTTACGAAAAATCCTCATAAATATTCTAGTGAAGAGAAATTTAAGTTTTTAAAAGATCAAGCTAGTAAATCTTTAGATTTGGTAAATATTAAATTAAATATTTTGGGAAAAGAAAGAGTGCCAAAAGAACCAGTATTGTTTGTCATAAATCACTCTAGTATGTTAGATAGTTTTATATTAATATCTAGTACACCAAAGCCAATTGGAGTTGTTATTGCAGATGTTCCAACATGGAGAAATATTCCTATTTTAAGACACTGGATAGAACTTACAAAATCTGTGTATATTAATAGGGAAAATAATCGTGAAGGGGTAAAAAGCATTAATAAATGCGCAGAAAATATAAAAGAAGGCCAAAGTATGGCGATATTCCCAGAAGGTGATTTAACTTGGGTAAAAGATCCAAAGTCTTTAGTCTCAGATTTTAAGCCAGGTGCTTTAAAAATAGCATATAAAGCTAAATGCCCAATAGTGCCAATGGTAATTAAAAACTCACTACACACTTATGAAGGATACCAACCAGTAGGTAAAATAAATTCAAAAGATGTAGAAGTTGAATTTTTAGAACCAATATATGACCACTTAAAAAATCCAAAATTAAAAACAGTTGAACTTGCAAAAACAATAAAAGAAAATATGATAGAAGAAATGAAAAAATATCAACTTAAAAATCCAGGATTAAAAGAAGAAATTATTTAATTATTTGTATATAAAAACGGGCCTTGCATTTATAAAGCCCGTTTTTTAGTGTTTTTAATTTTTAATTCTAAAAGTATCACATTTACTGTCTCTTGTACTGATTAAAACATGATCAGCATTACAACCTCCGTAGAAGTTATATGTACAGTTTTTTGCAGAGCAGCTAATATTTTGACTATTTGTTATAACTTCATCGCTTTTAGATGAAAGAGATTCAAATGAGCCTTTTACGTAAGTTTCGCAATTTGTATCTTTTGAATTTATAGCATCGTAACCATTTATTTTAATATGAGAGGCATAGCAATAACCGTCGTTGTTATAAGCACAACTTGATACGATGCAATTTAGATTGCTTTTTATCATAGTATCACAACTTTCTAATAGATTTTATTTTAATTATTACCTTTGCTTTATTTTGTTTATTATACTAAAAATATTTCATGTTTTTAGTATGGTAAAATTTATGTTTTTTAATACTTTTTTATGTATCTATTTTAAAAAATTTATAAAAAATAAAATACAAGGCATTGAAAAGGCATCGAGCAAGAATGCACCGACCATAGGCACTATTAAAAAGGCTGTTTCACTTTTGCCGTATTTACTTGTAAGTGTAGACATATTTGCAAGGGCATTAGGTGTAGCACCTAGTGTGTGGCCGATAAGACCGCTTATCATGATTGCAGCATCGTAGTCTTTGCCTAAAACTCTAAAGCATATAAATACTCCGTAGATTAATACAAATAAAACTTGGAAAAATACAATAATAAGTATAGGTCCAAGAAGGCTAGATAATGCGTATAAATCAATGCTCATAAGCGCCATAGTCAAAAATATATCTAGTGATATATTTTGTATAAAGTCAAATAAATCCCAAGAAAAATCAAATACTTGTTTTTTGATATTGAAATTGTTAATTATTACAGATAAAAGCATTCCAATTACTATATTTGGAATTAGTATATTTGTTTTTATATAAATTATATTTGATACAAAAAACGAGATATTCATAATTAAAAGCAAGATTAAAATATTTTCTAAAAAAACTATAGGTGTAAATTGAAATTTAGGTTTATTTGTTTTTATAGTATTTTGATTTTTATTGTTTTTAAAAAGTCGACTTCCTCCTTTTAATGGTTTTAAATCGTATTTATATATTAAAAATCTTCCAACAGGACCGCCAAGAAGACCTCCTGTTATAAGCCCGAGTGTCGCGGCTGCAATACCTATTGCACATGCATTTTCAATCCCAATTGATTCGATTGTTTTTCCAAATGCGAGCGCATAACCATGTCCACCTTCCATAGATACAGACCCGCACATAAATCCGAGAAGTGGTTTGATATGTAGAAGTTTTGACGAAAATACGGCTATTAAGTTTTGAAAAAGACCTAAAAACGCGCATAAAAGCCAATATAAAAATAATAATTTTCCGCCACCTTTTGCACTAAAAATATTTATGCAAAATCCAACGCTTATAAAGAATATCGATAGAAAATAAGGCATTAAAGATGTATCCATAGTTATTTCTAAAACGCCAAACTTTCTGAGAATAAAAATTAATAAAGAAAAAAATAGACCACCTATAACAGGTGTCGGTATGCATACTTTATTAAAAATACTGAATTTGTTTTTGATAAAATTTCCGAATAAACAAAGTACAATCGCCAAAATTAACGTTGATACTATATTTAAGTCTAAATTAATCATCAAAATCCCTCCTTTGTGTGATAATATAGTTTTAAGTATTATTTACTAAAAAAAGTATTATTATAAGTTTATTAAGGAAAGAGGTATAAAATGATTAAAACAATTGGGATATTAGCACACGTCGATGCTGGAAAGACATCTTTATCGGAGCAAATTTTATATCATACAAAATCTATAAGAAGTAGGGGAAGAGTAGATCATAAGAATACTTTTTTAGATAATTATGAAGTTGAAAGAAAAAGAGGTATAACAGTATTTTCAAAGATAGCGAGATTTTTCTATAATGAAAATGAATATTTTTTAGTCGATACTCCAGGACATGTCGATTTTAGCGGTCAGATGGAGAGAAGTTTAGATATATTAGATTATGCTATACTTGTAGTAAGCGGAACACAAAAGGTTCAATCACATACATCTACAGTTTTTAAACTTTTAAAAAAGAAAAATATACCTACTTTTATTTTTATAAATAAAATAGATAGTGAAAACTTTTTTATAGATGAAGTAATTTCTGATATTAAAGAAAATTTAGATTCAAATATAATCGATATGACAGATGAATTTAAAAATGAAGATTTTAGTGAAGATATTATCGATTTTATAGCAGAAAGAGACGAAGATTTAATGGAAGTTTATTTTGAAAGTGGATATAATAAAAAGCTTTGGGAAGATAATTTAAAAAAACAAATTAAAGAAAATAAAATATATCCAGTATTTAGAGGTTCTGCATTAAATGATATAAATATCGAAAGCTTTATAGAATCTTTTGATAAACTTACAACAACGTCTTATGATGAAAATAACGAGTTTTTAGCTAAAGTTTGTAATATAAAATATGAAGATAAAAACAAAGAAGTATACATAAAAGTTTTAAGCGGAAAATTAAATGTAAAAGACGAGGTAAAATATTTCTATAACGACGAGATAATAGAAGAAAAAATAAACTCAATATATTTAAAAAACGGCGAGAAGACATCTATAAGTAAGAGTATAGCAGCAGGGCAGATTGGAGCTATATCAGGTTTAAGTAATATAAATATAGGTCAATATATAACCTCAAAATCAAATGAAGATATAGAAATACTAAAAACTAAGAATAAAGAGACTATAATTCCAACACTTAGAACAAAGGTAATATTTGATGAAAGTTTAAATATAAAAGATGTTCTTAGTATGTTTAAGATTTTAGAAGCTGAAGAGCCGAGCTTAAATGTATCTTATAGCGAAAAATTAAAAGAAATAAGTATAAGCATAATGGGAAAAGTCCAACTCGAAATTTTAAAAGAGCTTATAAAAAATAGATTTGATGTTGAAGTTGACTTTGGAAAATGTGAAATTTTATATAAAGAAACTATAAAAACTCCTTGTATCGGAAGTGGCCATTACGAGCCGTTAAAACACTATGCTGAAGTTCATTTAAAAATAGAGCCAAATGTAAGAGGAGGAGGCATAGTATTTGAGAGTATAGCACATGTAGATGATTTAGATATTGGCACACAAAATTTAGTAAAAACACATGTGTTTGAAAGAAAACACCACGGAATACTTTGTGGATTTGATTTAGACGATTTAAAAATAACTCTACTTACAGGAAGAGACCACAAAAAACATACAAGTGGGGGTGATTTTAGACAAGCGACTTATAGGGCTATAAGACAGGGAATTGAGCAAAGTGAAAATATAATACTAGAACCGTTTTACGCTTTTGAAATCGAAGTAGAAGACAATTACCTTGGAAGAGTTATGTCTGATATTCAAAGGCTAAATGGAAGCTTTGAAATGCCACAGAGTATAAATAATAAATCTATAATAACTGGTAGGGGCCCAGTAGCAACATTTATGGATTATCAATTAGAATTAATTTCTTTTACAAAAGGTACTGGCAAAATCTCGCTTAACTTCGATGGATACGATGAGTGCCATAATTTAGAAGAAGTAATAGAAAAATACAACTACAACAAAGATGCAGACGAAGAATTTACATCAAATTCGATATTCTGCTCAAAGGGAACTTCATATTCTGTTAAGGGTAGCGAGATAAAAGAATATATGCACATTGATGTAGAAGAATTAATGGATAAATATTAAAAAAAATAAAGCGCTATATGTAAGGGGGATTAGTATGAACAAAGCAACAATAAAAGTATTAATTGCTATGCTTCTTTGGGGGAGCTTAGGAGTATTTGTAAAAAATATTTCTCTAGATTCAGTTGAAATAGCATTTTTTAGAGGAATAATAGGAAGTGTATTTCTTGGTATAGTTTTATTTATTAGGATGCAAAATAATAAAAAATTAGAACAAGAAAATGATAAACTAAATAATGACTTTGAAGATGAAGATAAAAAACCTAGCAAAAAAAGCATTATAATATTTATAATTTCAGGTATGGCGATTGGCCTTAACTGGGTATTTTTATTTAACTCATACAACTATATTACTGTTGCAAATGCGACAATTGTTTATTATCTAGCTCCAGTTATAGTAATATTTGTATCACCTATATTTTTAAAAGAAAAATTGACTTTAAAAAAGGTATTAGCCGTAATGTGTGCTATGATTGGTCTTGTATTAATCGTAAGAACTGGCCAATCAAGTACTAATATAAACTTAACTCAGGGGATAATAAATGCATTTTTAGCAGCTTGTCTATATGCAAGTGTAATAATATTAAATAAGTTTATAAAAAATGTAGACGACTACACAAAAACTTTTATACAACTTTTTATGGCGTCTATGGTGCTATTACCTTGGGTGATATTTAGAAATAATATTATATTTGATTCAACAAAATCTATAATATTAATATTAATTTTAGGTATAGCTCATACAGGAATTGCTTATTGTCTATATTTTTCAGCGATGAAAGATTTAAAAGCTCAAAGTATAGCGATTTTAGGTTATATAGATCCAGTTTCATCTGTAGTATTTAGCATATTCTTGCTTAGAGAGCCTTTTTCAATATATCAATTAATAGGAGGAGTTATAATCTTATTATCTGCAGTAATAGCTGAGAGAAATCCAAAACCTAAAACTATAGAAAATGGAGAAATAAATTTATAGATGGAAACTAATTATAAAAAAACTATTTATAAAGAAACTACAGAAAATGAAGTCGATTATAAAAAAATTACTTATAAATTAGAAGGGTTGAATAATTTGCCAGAAGAACCAGGCATTTATTTTATGAAAGATAAAGAAGATAGGTTGTTGTATGTCGGTAAATCAAAATGTCTAAAAAAGCGAGTGAAAAGCTATTTTTTAAACAGCACAAATCGCTCTAGAAAAATAGAGAGGATGATAAAAAATATATCTCATATAGATATTATAAAAACAGATACAGAATTTGATGCGCTTTTTTTAGAGTGTCAAAATATACATAGATTAAAGCCGATGTATAACACTCTTCTTAAAAGTTATGAAAAATACAAATATATTTGTCTAGATGAAAAAGATCACAATATTATAAAAATATCAAATGAAATAGAAGAAGACGGGATTTATTTTGGTCCTTATTCATTTAAAAGAAAGCTAGATATTATAAAAGAAATAATCATAAAAGTATATCGCCTTCCAATATGTAAAAGGCAAAATAAATGTATACGATATGATTTAGATAAATGTATAGGACCATGCAGAAAGCAAATTGATGATAATATTAAACATGATATAGTAAAAAATATAAAAGATAACTTAAATGGAAAAAGTAATTTTGTAATAGAAAGCTTGAATAAAGAGATGAATGCAAAAGCTAAAGACTTGAAATTTGAAGAGGCGGCCAAAATAAAGGGAGAAATAGACTTATTTTCATCTATTGTTAGAAAACAGAAATACCTTCAAAATTTAAATAGAGATATAGTATTTTGGATAAATATGAAAAACTATAAATACAAAGTATATTATATAAGATGTGCTAAAATTAAATATGAAAAGGTAATCGATGCAAGATATCCAAGTCAGATAGAAAATCTAAAAACTTCTATACAAGATCTAATTGTTCAAAACAAAGAAGAAAAAGATGCGCTTAGAAAAGACGAAATCGATTATATAAATATAATAAATGAATATCTAAAAGACACAAAAGACAGGGGATATATTGAAATTAGAAAGGGTGAGTAATTTGAATAACAAAATACAAAAGGTAAATGAACTTTGTTATGGAAAATTTATAAGTCTATACGATTTAGAATATAAAAATAAATTAAATGAAAATAAACACTGGACTGTTGCGACTAGAAAAGATAAAGAAGCTGTAGAAGATTTTTATTTAAATCAAAATGAAGATAAAGTAGATGCTGTTGGAATTTGTGCATACCATGTTAGATATAAAAAACTTGTAATTATAAAACAATTTAGAGTTCCTATAAACGACTATATATACGAAGTTCCAGCAGGGCTTGTAGATAAAGGTGACAAAGACATCTTAGAATCTGTAAAAAGAGAATTAAAAGAAGAAACAGGACTAGATTTATTAGATGTAAATAATGATTATACAATAGAAAAAACTTATCTTTCGCCAGGGATGACTGATGAGTCTATTGCACTTGTTTTTTGCACATGTGATGGTGAGCTAAATAAAGACGGACTTGAAGATGACGAAGATATCGAAGCGATTTTAGTTTCACAAGAAGAAGCTAGGAAAATATTAAAATCAAAAGAAAAAATGGATGTAAAGGCATTTTTAATGTTACAAAATTTTGTTTTATTAGGAGAAAAAATGTTTGTATAAGTTTATATAATTTTAAATTTATATAAATGATATAAACTATTTACTAAAGGTTTTGCAAAAGTTAAAAAAATAAAATAATAAAGGAAAGTAAAAAGAGACCTCTAATTATTAAATATAGTAAATAATTGGAGGTTTTATTATGTCTAAAACAGTTATAATCTACAAAACAAAATATAATAACACAAAAAAATACGCAGGCTGGCTTGCAATAAAAATAAATGCTGATTTATATGAAATTTCCGATATAAAAAGCTCAGATTTAAAAAATTACGACACTATAATATTTGGAGCATCTATTGAAAATGGATATATAAGGGGAGTTGAATTTATAAAAGATAATTTAGAAAAGTTAAAGAATAAAAAAGTTATAGTTTTTTATGTAGGACTTGGACTTTATTCACTAGATGAGATTATGATGTTCAATTTCTTGCCTACATATTTATATAAAAATATAAAGTTTTTTGAACTTAAGGGAGATTTTAATTACAGTAAACTTAGTTTTATAGATAAGCTAAGAGTATCTTATGGTTCTGGGAAAATACCTTCTAATATAGCGAATTATAAAGAGGAGATTAAAAATACAGATAAGAGTAATTTAGAGCCTATTTTAGAATTTTTGAGATGAGGTTTTGTATTAATTGTTAGAAAGAGTATAGATTATTAATGCAAATATTGAAATGGATTATCATTTTTATCCAATAATGCTTATTATCAAAATGATAATTTTTACTATCAAAATGATAAAATTTGGTTGACATATCAAAATGATAATAATATAATATAATTATCAAATTGATAAATGGTAAAAAGTGGGAGGAAGACTTATGATATATAACAACGCTTTAGATTTAATTGGGAATACACCAATTTTAAATTTAAAAGAAGCAGGATATCCAAATGTATTTGTTAAATTAGAAAAAGCAAATCCAGGAGGGAGTATAAAAGACAGAGCTGCATTATATATGATTAATGGAGCAGAAGAAAAAGGAATACTAAACAAAGATAGTGTTTTAGTTGAGGCGACAAGCGGCAACACAGGAATAGCCCTTGCGATGGCTGGAAAACTAAAAGGATACAAAGTAATAATTATAATGCCGGATACTATGAGTATAGAAAGAAGACAATTAGTAAAAGCCTTTGGAGCAGAATTAATGCTTACAGAAGGAGCTAAAGGTATGGCAGGCTCAATAGAAAAGGCAAATGAACTATTAGATAAAAATCCAAATTATATATGTCTAGGTCAATTCGATAACGAAGATAATCCAAGAGCTCATTATGAAACTACTGGCCCTGAAATTTTAAAAGAAGTCAAAGATGTATCTTTTATAGTAGCAGGGATTGGTTCTGGCGGAACTATAGTTGGGGCAGGTAAGTTTTTAAAAGAAAAAAATAAAGAAATTAAAGTGATTGGAATAGAACCAAAATCGTCACCACTAATAACAGAAAATAAATCAGGTCCACACAAAATCCAAGGAATAGGCGCAAACTTTATACCAAAGATTTACGATAAAGATATAGTAGATAAAGTTATAACTGTATCAGATGAAGATAGTTATGAAACAGTTAGACTTATTGCAAATAAACTTGGAATATTAATAGGAATATCATCTGGTGCTAATATCTTCGGCGCAATGAAGTTAAGTGATGAAAATCCAGATAAAATAATAGTGACAGTAGCTCCCGATGGTGTAGACAAATACATGTCTATGGGAATATTTTAAAAATTAATTGAAAGAAGGTCGTATACAGTATGTTTTATCATGTTAAAAAAGATTTACAATTTATAGTGGATTCAGATCCAGCAGCTAGAAATAAAATAGAATTATTTTTGCTTTACCCATCGATTCATGCGATGATTATGTATAGAATGTCTCATTTTTTCTACACTAAAAAGAGATTTTTCATAGCAAGACTTATATCCCAAGTATCAAGATTTTTAACACAAATCGAAATACATCCAGGTGCTCAAATAGGAGATGGAATATTAATAGACCATGGTAGTGGAGTTGTTATAGGTGAAACTGCAATAATAGGAGATAGAGTTACAATTTACCAAGGTGCAACAATTGGGGCAACAGGAAATGAAAAAACTTTTAAAAGACATCCTACTATTGGCTCAGATGTAATAATAGGTTCTGGAGCAAAAGTTTTAGGTCCAGTAACAATTGGAGATAATGTTAAAGTTGGGGCAAATAGTGTAGTTTTACAAGACGTTCCAAGTAATTCAACAGCAGTTGGAATACCAGCACAAATAAAAACAAGACGCAAATTAGAAGTAGTAGAAAATAATAAAGAATATGTAGCTGATTATGTAATTTAAAAAAATTAAAAGCTGTAAAATTATAAGTTATATAAATTATATGTAGTATGTTAAATTAAAAAATCTTAACTTCATGAATTTTTATTTAAATATTGTAAATAATAAAAAAGAAATTTATAAAAGATTTATGGAGGTTTAACTTATGAAAGCTAGAGTTGATAAAGATACTTGTATAGGATGTGGATTATGTCCATCAATATGCCCAGAAGTTTTTGAACTTACTGATGAAGGATATGCTCATGCAATAAAATCAGAAGTTCCAGAAGATTGTCATGATGAGGCAAAAGAAGCTGCTGAAAGCTGTCCAGTTGATGCAATTGAAGTAGAATAATAAAAATTAAATAATATAAATGATGCCAGTAGATATTCTACTGGCATTATTTTTTGATTGTAAAATATATAAAATTAATATAAAATAAGTAGACATAAAATTTACTTATAGTATTAAAAAATATGGAGGGAATATGTACTATACATATATAATTAGATGTAGGGATAATTCTTTATACACTGGATATACAATAGACATAAAAAGGCGTTTAAGAGAGCATACAAAGGGTATAAATAGTAAATATACAAGATCTAGAGGGTTTTCGAAATTAGAAATATATTTTGTATGCGAAAGCAAAAGTGATGCTATGAAGTTGGAATATAAGATAAAGCAAAAAAGCAGGTATCAAAAGCTCAATATAATTGAAAATCCTGAAGACTTTATTCAAAAATTAAAACAAGAGGAAGATTTTATCGTCTTAGAATTTGACAAAAAAGCTGATTAAAAAAATTTTATTGACAAATAATGCAATAAATACTAATCTTAATATTAGATACAATTAAAAATTAAAGTGCTAGGGGAGCCACGCGCTGAGAAGTTTTACTGACCCTCACACCTGATCTGGTTAATACCAGCGTAGGAAAGCATACAAATTAAATGATTTATTATAAAGTAAAAGTAAATGTATGCTGTACCTATGGGTACAGCTTTTTTTATAACACATAGGAAATTATATTCATTTATAGATTGTGGATAAGTATAATTTCCGTACATGTGTTTCAAAAAAATCTACATTTTTAAAGGTCTTTAGGATAAAGATTTTTTTATGCAAACTTTGATAGAATTTATTTAGGAGGCAAACATGAGAAATTATAAAATTCCAACATTAACAATAGCAGGTTCTGACTCTTCTGGGGGAGCTGGAGTTCAAGCAGATTTAAAGACATTTAGTGCAATTGGGACATATGGAATGAGTGTTATAACTGCAATAACAGCTCAAAATACTATGGGTGTATTTGATGTTGAAGAATTGAGTAGAAATATAATTAAGGAGCAAATGAAAGCTGTATTTGAAGATATAATGCCTAAAGCTGTTAAGATAGGTATGGTGTCAAGCCCTGAAATAATACTGGAAATAGTAGATAATCTAAAAAAATATAAACCTGAAACTATAGTAGTAGACCCGGTTATGATATCTAAAAGTGGATATTCACTACTTAGACCAGAGGCAAAGGAAAATTTAATAAAATATTTAATACCAATAGCTTATCTAATCACACCAAACGTTCCAGAAGCAGAAGAAATTACTGGAATGAAAATAGAAACTGTTGAAGATATGAAAAAAGCGGGTAAAAAGATATTAGATTTAGGACCTAAGTATGTTCTTGTAAAAGGTGGGCACCTAGATGGCGATGCTGTTGATGTGCTTATGGGAGAAGATATATTTGAAGTATTTACATCAGAAAGATTAGACAGAAAAAATACACATGGAACAGGTTGTACATTGTCTTCTGCAATAACTTCGCATATAGCACTTGGATATGATGTAGTTGAAGCTGTTAGACGTAGTAAAGAATATATAACAGAAGCTATAAGACATAGTTTTGATATAGGTCACGGAGTTGGACCTGTAAATCATTTTTATAAATTTGAAGGTATAGAATAAGAATTAAATTTATAAAATAAAAATTTAAAAAATATACATAAAAGCAAATCTTTAAATTGCAGATAAATAAGAAAACTTATAAAGAAAATAAGGGAGGTATAAAAATGTACGAATTAATAAATAAAGTAAAGGAATTAAATCCATTAGTACTACACTATACAAATAACGTAACTATAACAGATTGTGCAAATATGACTTTAGCAATAGGGGCAAGTCCTTTAATGAGTTTCTCATACGAAGAAGTTGAAGATATGGTTTCAGTGGCAAGTGCTGTCGTTATAAATATAGGGACTATGAATTCATCATATTTAGATTTATTTGTAAAAGCAGGAAAAGCTGCAAATAAATACAATAAACCAGTAGTACTAGATCCAGTTGGAGTTTTCGCAAGCAAAGCGAGAGGAGAGCTTACTAATAAATTATTAAATGAAGTAAACTTTACTGTAGTTCGTGGAAACATATCAGAAATTAAATTTATAGGAGGACTAGACGTAGCTGGAAAAGGTGTAGACTCATTTGACGATGGTTCTGATGCATCTGAAATAGTAAAAGCTGTAGCTAAAAAATTAAATTGTACAGTAGTAGCTTCAGGTATAACAGATTTAGTAAGTGATGGAGAAAAAGTATATAAAATATTTAATGGGACTGCTAAACTTAAAAAGATAACAGGAACTGGATGCATGTCTTCAAGTTTGATTGCAAGTTTCTTACCTTGCACAGATAAACCAATTGAAGCTGCATTTATGGGAACTTTATCAATGAGTTTAAGTGGAGAACTTGCAGATATTACAAAACCTGCTGTTGGAACTTTTAAAACTTATTTATTCGACAATATCGACACTTTAGATGTTGAGACTTTCGAAAAATATGCAAAAGTAGAATTATAAGATATGAAATACAATTAAACATTAGAAATTTATATCTGTAGCAGATAAAAATATAAGTTATAAGGATATAAGGAGAAAAATATGTTATTTACAGATTACTTATATGAAAACAGCAAGGAAGTATGGGACAAGTATCTTGAACATCCTTTTTTAATAGAACTTGGAGAGGGGACTTTAGACAAAGAAAAGTTTAGAAAATACCTAATTCAAGATTATCTATATTTAATAGAATACGCAAAAGTATATGCAATGGCTTGTGTAAAAAGTAGAAATATGAAAGAACTTAAAAAATTCCATAACGGTGTTGCTGGAAGTATCGAGACAGAAACTGCAAACCACATAATGTATTTAAAAGACTTTGGTGAAAATATAGAAAATATGGAATTTAAGTATAAATTAAATATGACAAATGAAAGTTATACAAGCTATATGAAATCTATATCAGTAACAGGAACTATAGAAGAAATAGTAGCAGCTGTGCTTCCATGTACATGGAGCTATAATTATATAGGCTTAAAATTGAAAGAAAAATACAAAGACAAACTAGAAGGAAACTTTTTTGAAAGTTGGATAGAAACTTATGCAAGCGACGAATATGTTGCTTTTAAAAATGAATGGTTAGATTTTACAAACGAGCTTTGTGAAAATCTACCACAAGATACAAAGGAAAAATTAAAAGACATATTTTTAAGAGCAAGTAAATACGAATTAGAATTTTGGAATATGGCTTACAAAGGAGAGTAAAGGAGACATTATGAACGCAAATTATATATATGTAGCGCTTTGTTTTATACCACTAGTTTTATATTTAATAAAACTTAGAAACTTTAAATTAAATGTTAAGAAAATGGTAGTTATTGCGATGTTTTCAGGATTATCATTTATACTTAGCAAAATAGTATTTATACAATACCCACAAGGCGGAAGTATTAACTTATTATCATCACTACCAATACTTTTAATAGGTCTTATATATGGACCAGTTGAAGGTATGACAACAGGTCTTATAACAGGTGTTTTAGGATTATTTGGAGGATATATAATTCACCCAGTACAATTATTCTTAGACTTTATAATACCACCTATGATTTTAGGACTTAGCGGAATGTTTGGATCTGATTCAAGAGCAAAAGTATTCTTTGGGTGCTTAATCGTTGTATTTTTAAAATGCTGTGTACACGTAGTATCAGGAGTTGTGTTCTTTGCATCATATGCAGAACAATTTAATATGGGACCATGGTTATATTCAATAGTATATAACTTCTCTTGTGCAGGTGTAGAAGGCTTTTTAAGCTTAATAGTAGCGACTATATTACCGCTTGAAAAAATTAAAAGAGAAGCTAATAAAGGTTACAAAGCGAGCGCATAATAAAATATTAATTAAAAAATTATAATATCAAAAGTAAAAAATATAACTTTATACAATAATATATAAATTAATGTAAGTTTAATCGGAGGGAATATGAAGGAAAATTTAAGAGAAGACTTAAAAATGTATTTGATAAGTGATTCAGATATATTAAAAGGTCGCGATTTTTATAAATGTATAGAAGATGGACTAAAAGCTGGGGTGACAATGCTTCAACTTCGTGAAAAAAATGCTGATGGTGGCGAATTTTTAGAAAAGGCACTTAAATTAAGAGAGCTTACTAAAAAATACAATGCAAAATTTATAATAGACGATAGAATAGATATAGCTCTATTATGTGATGCGGATGGAGTACACGTCGGTCAAAGCGATATAGATGCTAAAAGTGCTAGAAAACTAATAGGGGAAGATAAAATCCTAGGGGTATCAGCAAGAACTCTACAGGAAGCTAAACGTGCAAAAGAAGACGGAGCAGATTACCTTGGAATTGGAGCAATGTTTTCTACAAGTACAAAATTAGATGCAAAGAGCGTTTCATTTGAAACATTAAAAGAAATAAAAGACAATGTAGATATTCCATTTGTATTAATCGGTGGAATTAATTTAGACAATGTAGGTCAGTTAAAACAATTTAATCCAGATGGATATGCGATAATATCTGCAATATTAAAAGAAGAAGATATATATGCAGAGGTTAAAAAATGGCTTGATGTAATTTAATATTGAAATTTTGTAAATACCGTTAGACTAATTTATAATTTGGTTTAACGGTATTTTTTTAAGTAGAATATATATTATTTTTAATGCTGTAATTCTATTTAAGGACTTTGTGATAAAAGTTTAATTTGTATTAATATCTACGATTAAATAATATTGAAAAAATTGTAAAAATTCGTAAATTAAAAAGGAATTTTTATATGAAATGTAGAATTTATAATACATATAGAAAAGTATTTAGATGACATTAAAAGTTTGTATTTCATAAAATATAGAAAAAACTTTTAAAAGGAGGGAGTTGTATGAACGTAAATGAATATAATAACCTTTTAAATAAATACATTAAATTATTATTTGAAAAAAATAAATTGATAATGAGGGATGCTCCTTATATAGAATCAAGATATTTATTTCATTTTGGGGACTTAATGGTAGAAGAATTAAAACATAATAAATATATAAAAGAACTTAGAATAAAACAAAATATTTATGAAAATTACTTTGGTTTAAAAAGGGAAAAAGAAATAAAAAATATACAACACGAAATAAAAAAACAAACTGGAATTTTATCTAAACAAATCTGTGAATTAGAAGTAAAATGCGAAACATCAAAAGAAGTGCTTAGTCTTAGGGAAAAATATAAAGATAAAAAAGATTTACTAGATTCGTTGTTTTTCGATGTGATATCTGTTATGCATCCATCGATATACAGTCTAAAAAGAGATAGTTTATGGGAGAGAGCTAAAAATGCTTATCTAAATTACGATGATGCAACCCTTATGTTGCTTAGAAATTTAAAAATCAATAAGAGAAAAGACTTAAATATAACTGACTTAAAGAATGATATATTTTTACTGCAAAATGAGATAATATGTATGAAAAGAAGATATCCCTATTATCTAGAAAACAATCTTTCAAGTGTTGAATGGATAGAATCATACAACAAGGAGATAAATACAAGAATAAAAAAATTACAAGTTAAAGAAAAAGAAATATTTGAAAAGCTTGTCTAAATTTTGTGAAAACGTTTTGTTTGTTTTGTTAAAAAGAGCCATCCTTATAATAGGATTGGCTCTTTTTGGGGTTATAATTATTTTCTATATGCAACTTTTATTATGCATAGGTATCCTGCTATACCACCACATACTGCACAAGTTATCCCTTTGAAGATCATCATTTGCATAACTGTAAGTGGAGCTATATTAAATAAGAATACTATTATTGATGATAATATAATTGTTAATATAGCTGTAACAAGTCCTAATACTATAGAGAACACAAATAGGTGATTTGGAAGATATTTTTCTAATTTGTGTACACTATCTTGTGAGCTAAATTTACCTTTTTCTAAGTCTTTTACAGTCAATGGCATAACTATAAGAGCTAGAAGGAAACCTAGTAAGAATGTAGTGAATGTAAGGTCTTTTATTATATCACCAGCATAGAATAATGCATCTGGATGACCTTTCTCCATAAAGTAAAATATTGTGGCATTGATTAAACCATTTATAATTCCATATCCAACTATACATTTTGATAGTAGATAGCTTTTTAAGTTGTTTTGAGTGTTTGACATAATTTTCTCCTTTAAATTTCTTTTTTTTATTTTGCCAAATTTATAAAATAATATTACTTTAAAATTAAATATTTAAAGTATTTTATTGACGTAGATTTAACTCTAAGCAGTAAACTAATATTTATATATAAATTATTAATAATTTACTAAATTTAATAGTTGAAACTTATATTATGGATCCTTGTAATATAGATTTTTTAATAAAAATATTAGAGCTATTTCAGAGCGTAGATACCATTATAGCACAGGTGCAATAAAGTTATATCTTGAAAATTGTGGATGCTTTCAATTACCATATTAGTTTATATATTGAAATATATAAACTAATATGGAATAGATGTATAATTATGTAAATAAACACTAAAAAATACAAAAAACACATTTTTGTAATAAATTTTTATAAAATTGTTATCTTTATTTAAACATAAGTATATAATTTTATTGTATTATACTTTTAAGAGGTATATTAATATAATATATTGAGACTTATTTGTATGGAGGGATATAAATGACTATAGATATGCTATTTAAAATAGCACTTTTAATCGTCGTATGCGGAATAGGAATAAAATTACTTAAATTCCTATCAGGAGTAGTTTTTAAAGTTGCCTTAGTTATGGTAGTTGTACTTCTATTTGTTCAATTAATACGTTAAAGAGCTGTTAAAAGTGAAGATATCAATAGAAAATAATATAGAAAAAGGTGTATCATTGTAGAAGTTTTAATAACTTTACTTTGGTACACCTTTTTTAATTTAAAACTATTTTTTTAAATCGATATAAGCATCAATTTGTGGAATAAATATCATATTATCTTTTATATGAGTATTTCCAAATTCCTTTAACTCAAGCCCAGCTTCGTCTTTAGTAATTTTGTATTTTACCATATTTTTGTCTTTAACTTCACCGTGGAAATAAGTTCCCTCGTATTGTTTAAATCTGAAGTTATACTTGTCTCTAGTTAATTTTATTTTTATATTTTCCATATATTCACCTACTGTCTTATATTACAATTAATTTATAAATTGTTTATGTAAAATTAAATCTATTTTTAGCTAAAACTCTTTAAAATAAAGACTTACTTCTTATTTATAATAACATGAAGTTTTAAACTTATCTATAGAATAAGTTAAAACTTTCGTGGTATCATTATCAAGTGAATAAAGATTGGAGGAAAAAATGAGAAAATTTAGGATAAGCGCTTATATACTTTTTATTATTTCGCTTTTTATAAAGTATATATCATCAAAATACAGTTACATAGTAGAAAATTATTATTCAAAAAATATAGATATCTATATTGTGAAATTTTTAAGCAAGCTAAATTCTACATTTAGTTTTTCATATTTTGAAATACTTATATATATTTTTGTACTTTCAATAATAATATCTATAATCTATCTTATAAGGAAAGGTTTTAAAGGGAAAAAAGCATTTTTCAGCAGTTTAAAAAATATAATATTAAACTATATAGGGGTTTTATGTTTTATATATTTTTTATTTATAATTTTATGGGGCATAAATTACAACAGAGAAAGCCTTATAGAAAGTATAAAAGACGAGTACAAGGCTAATATAACACAAAATATAAGAAAAAAAGAAGACGACGTAGAGTCTAAAGATTATAAGCAAACATACATAAAAGATATAGATAACAAAGAATTTGAAAAAGTAGATCTTAAAAATTTATACGAGTATTTGATAAAAGAATGTAATAAAACTAAAAAAGAGGTAAATACTTCAAATAGTGATATGAAAAATGATATAAAAAGCATAAAAGATATGATATCTAAATTGGAAAATGGATACGATAATGTGGAACTTTTAAATTTAAACAATCTCGGAAATTATTCAAAAGCAAAGATTATACTAAACTCAAAGCTACTTTCATATACAAATATAACAGGGATATATTCGCCGTTTACAGGAGAAGCTAACATAAATACAAATCAGCCAAATACGAGTATTCCATTTACAATATTACACGAGATGGCACATCAAAGGGGATATGCAAATGAGAGCGAGGCGAACTTCTTAGCGTATTTAGCGTGTATAAACAATAAAGATATATCTGTAAAATACTCAGGCTATTTTATGGCGTTAAAATACACGGCTTCTGCACTTTCAAAAGTAGATTACGAAAGTTTTAAGTATTTAACAGAAAATATAGATGATGATGTATTAAAAGACCTTAGAGATTACTTTAAATTCTGGGAAAAATACGAGGGTAAAACATCACAAGTGTCAGATAATATGAATAATGTCTATTTAAAATCAAATAAGGTAAAAGAAGGTACAAGAAGTTATGGAAAAGTAGTCGACTTATTGCTTTTATATTATTATTTATATGAAAAATAATTACATTTTTATTAAATTTCATATTTTTAAAATAAATGTAATATGTTTTAGTATATAATGTGTATAGTATAAATTTGTTGACGGTTAGATAACATAATATAATAGAAGTAAAAAATAGGAGAATGGGATGAAAATGAGTAAATTTTCAATAAAGAAAAAGAGTAAGGAAATACCTACAGAAGCAGTGATAGCTTATAGCAAAGGTAACATGCTTGAAAAGATAGGTAAAAAAGATCAAGCTATACAATCTTACATAGTTGCAGGAAATCAAAATCATGTAAAAGCACAGTATAGATTGGGGGAACTTTATTTAGAGAAAAAACAATATGTCGAAGCTGAAAAGTGGTTTTCTTTTGCATATAAAAGTGGAAAAGAAGAAGCTGCTTTTGATTTAGGAAATATGTACTATAACATCGAGGGATATGAGTATGCTCTTTATTGGTATGAAAAACAAGCATTAAATGGAGACTTGAGATGCCAAAACAACTTGGGGGTTGTTCACTTTAAATTAAGGGATTTTCACAATTCTGAAAAATGGTTAAAAATAGCTGCAAACGCAAATAACGGTGTGGCGTGTTTTAACTTAGGTAATATATACGTGTCTTTAAATAGGGAAGAAGATGCGATAGAATACTATAAAAAAGGCCATATTTTAGGAAATAACGAGTGTAAATTTAATTTGGCTATTTTATATATGAAAAATAATATGGAAAAAGAAGCCGTAAGTTTATATAAACAGCTTTATAAAAGTGGATATGAAAAAGGATGTTATAATTTAGGATTATACATGGAAATAAACGAAAATTACGACGAAGCTGAGAGATATTACAAAAAAAGCGCTGACAAAGGCCATGTAAAATCACAATACAGACTTGCGTATTTATATGATGAGAAAAACTTCAATGAAGATGCGATAGAATATTACTTAAAGGCTATAGATTCAAATTATACTATGGCGAAGTTTAGACTTGGAAATTTATATAATAGACAAAACACAATAGAAAGTGCAAAACTTTATTACGATTTAGCTTGTAATGATTCTATGGTCGAAGCTAAAAACAATTTTGCAGGTCTTTATTTTGAAGAGAAAAATTACGAAAAAGCTATAAAATACTATGAAGAAGCTATAGTAGATGGATGTAAGGTGGCGCTTGAAAATTTAGGAGATTTATATTATCAAACTAAAGATTATCAAAAGGCGATATCTTACTACCTTAGAAATTCGACTTCTGTAAGTTGTCAAAAGAAATTGGCTGATATTTATATGGAAGCCGAAAACACTGATGAAGCAATAATATGGTATAAAAAAGCATCAAATAACGAAGATATAGAATCTAGCTACAAATTAGGTCTTATATACGAAGATTTAAATAATTTAGAAGATGCTAAAAAATACTACTTATTGGCTGCAAAAAAAAATCATCTAAATTCAAAATTACATCTTGGTAGAATATATTACAACGAAGGAAATTACGAAGAAAGCAAGAAGATGTTAGATGTTTGTGCAAATGAAAATAACGCATATGCTCAACATATGGTAGGTTTAATATATGAAAATTATTATAGCGATCATACAAATGCGAAATATTGGTATGAAAAATCTAAAAACCAAGGTTTAGTTGAGTCTATATTTAACTTAGGTCAAATAAGTTTAAAATTAGAAGAAGACGAATTAGCTAAAAAATATTTTAAACAAGGTGTAGAAGCAAAAAATAAAGATTCAGAATATATGTTAGCTGGAATTTATCTTAAAAAGGGAAGAAATATGTATAAAAAATTAGGCGAAGAAGATCTATTTAACAGTAAAGATATTTACGACAGCATTCCTGAATTTAAGTTAAATACAGAGAGCTTCTTAATACCAGAATTTAAAGAATTTGAAGCAGTTAAAGATGAGGAAGAGGAAGAGTACATACCTAATTATATATTACAAATTGACGAGAATTTAGAAGATATGTATGAAGCTAGATTACAAAAGATGCTTGTCGAAACTAAATTTGGATATAAATAGAATTTAATGAAAAGATATTTTATAAGTGAATTGAACATAAATTAAAAAGGAGCAATTTTGCTCCTTTTTTCTATATTCTTTATAATAATTTATTTTTCGATAATAATACTGTAAGAATTAAACATATAACAGTTGTAATTAAAAGTATAATCCAAAAACCATAGGGGTCGTTTTCAAATGGAAGATTTATAACGTTCATTCCAAAGAAGCCCGATACGATGGTTGGGATTGAGAAAATAAATGTAACAACTGTTAAAAATTGCATTACATTATTTTGATTATTATTTATAATTGCGCTAAATGCATCCATGATTCTGCTTAAGATATCTCCGTAAATTGTCGCCATCTCAACAGCCTGTTTGTTTTCGATTATTACGTCTTCAAGTAAATCCTCATCTTCTGGATATTTTTTAATAGCAGAAGTTCTAAGCAATTTTTGAAGAACTAGCTCGATTGACTTTAGTGATGTTGAAAAATATATTAGCGATTTTTCTAATTCTAGAAGTTGTAAAAGCTCTTTGTTTTTCATAGAATTGTGGATTTCACGTTCTATTTCTATAGTTAATTTGTTTATTCTTCTTAGATATAATAAATAATATGTCGCATTTTTATACAATATTTGAAGAATAAAACGAGTCTTTTTATATGTGAAAAATTCTTTAATATGACCTACTATAAAGTCGTTTAAAAGTCTACTTTGTGCAGTACAAACAGTTACTATACATTCATCCATTAGAATAATCCCTAAGGGAATAGTAGAGTAATGGGCTGAAGATGAACTACTTTCATCTATAGGAATATCTATAAGAACTAATGTGTGATTATCTTCAACTTCGATTCTTGAGCGTTCTTCTTCATCAAGTGCCGCGTTTATACTGTCTATATCTAAATCTAAAATATTAGATAATTCGAATATTTCTTCATTAGTAGGTTCGACTAAATTCACCCAACATCCGTGTTCATATGAATTTAGCTTTTCTAATTTATCTTCAATAGTTTTATAATATCTTATCACGATAACACTTCCTTATTCAGTTATATATTTAGTGCACTTATATATCTATAAATGACTAAAATCTATAACAAAATAAGTAGTCATTTATAGGTAGACAAGTGAAAATTTAATTGACGATAGATTCAAGGGACTAGCGTCCATTTTCATCACTCTCCTTTTTGTTTTTCTACCTTAAAATAGGATAACCTGTTTATGAAAATAAATCAAGTTAATTTTACTATAAAGATTTCCTTATAATGTATAAAAAAATCTAAAATAACTTTCCAAAATAAATATAATTAAGAAAAATACGCAATTTAATTTATAGAGGTTTCTTTTTCCTTTGGTTTATTTACAATATAAATTCCAAGACATACTAAAATAAGTGCGACTAGATTTCTAAGATTAAATACATCTTCAGATAAAATAAGTGCAGATAGTATCGTTCCGAAAATCGGAGTTAAAAAGTTAAATATAGATACCTTGCTGACTGGGTTGTATTTAAATAATGTAGTCCAAAGGCTAAATGCAATCGATGATAAAAGTGCAAGATATAAAAATAAAAGCATTGCAGATGTAGAAGTTACGTGAAGTCTTGCCCCACCTATAAATCCTAAGGCTATTAAAATAATTCCTCCTATTGAAAGTTGGTATCCAGTAACTGTCATAGGGTTATCTTCAACTTTTGTGACTTCTTTACTTATTATAGAGCCTAGTGCAAATGCAAGGGCTGATATAAGTAAGCATCCTTCACCTAAAAAGCTAAAGCTGCTGTCTATGTCTCCAGTTAAGTTTACAATTATGATTCCTAAAAATCCTACAATACATCCAAGACTTTTTCTAAAATTAAGTCTGTCGTCTTTATAGAAAAAGTGAGCTAAAATAACCATCATAAAAGTAGATGTTGGGTTTAGTATTGCGCCTTTAAATCCAGATGCATATGAAAGTCCTATATAAAAGAAGACATATTCTAGTGTAGTTTCTACAAACCCAAGTAGAGCTATTCCTTTTACAGATTCCTTTTTTAATTTAGGGAATTTTTTTTGCATGCATGTTGCGATTAATAAAACTAGTATTCCTGCTAAGAAAAATCTCCATCCGGCAAACAATATTTTTGAAAAAGTATCGTCTACACCGATATTAAATAATTCATATCCGAGCTTTACACAAGGAAAGGCGCTTCCCCATAAAGCTGTGCAAAAGATAGAGCATATTACTATGTTTATATTCTTTTGAAAAAAGTTTTTGTTTTGTTCAGTGCTTAATTTTTCTTCCATAAATCCTCCTCAAAATTTCCTAAATAAAAGCCTTCCAAAATAGGAAAGCTTTTACTAAATACATATCATATATCATACTACATATATATTATATTTCATATAGACAAATACATATATAGTAAGTTTGGAATTTTAAAACAATATAGTTTAAAATTCTACATTTATATATTATAAAACTTAATTAGACTTCTTTATAATATGCTCCATTAGGATCGCAGTGTAAGTCTAGTATTTGCCAATTATCTGGTAATGCAGCTAGATATGATTTCATCTTATCAAGTATTTCATCATCGCCGTCTTTTGCCAAAGTCATAATAGTTGGTCCAGCACCACTTAAGAAAGTTCCAAGTGAATCTAAGCTATTTGCATAAGCTACTATATCGTCGTAGTTGTTTATTAAATGGCTTCTGTAATCTTGATGGAATTTATCTTTACAAGCAGCTTTTACTAAGTCTAAGTTATTCTTTGTAAATGCTGCGATTAAAAGAGCACATCTAGATACATTAAATACACCGTGTTTGTGTGGAATTTCTTTTGGAAGTACGGCTCTCGCTTTTTCTGTTGAAAGCTCAAAATCAGGAACCATTGCTAAAAATCTAATTTCTTCTGGAACTTTTATTGATTCGTGATATAAATTTCCATCTTCCATAAATGCTATTATCATATTTCCGTATATAGCAGGAGCGACGTTGTCTGGATGGCCTTCAAGTTCTATAGCTAATTTTAATATTTCATCTTTGTCTAAATTAGCTTCACTTAATACATTTGCAGCCATAAGACCTGCGACTATACAAGTTGAACTACTTCCAAGCCCTCTGCATATTGGAATATTGTTTTCAAAAGATATTTTTATACCTTTTGGAACTTTCTTCGGCTTAACTCTGTCATAAAAGAAAAGCATAGTTTTGTAAACTAAATTGTCTTCGCTTGCAAAAGCTTCGTCACATCCTTCAAATTGAAGTCCGCTTTCTAATTCTTCAAAAGTAAATTTGTTAAATAAATCTAAACATAATCCAAGGCAGTCGTATCCTGGACCTATGTTTGCGCTTGTAGCTGGTACATAAACTTCTAACATATAATCACCTATTTTCCTAAAAATTTTAATATTTCAGATTTAAGTTCATCTTTTTCACAAGTAATATTGTGTCTTATTTCTAATTCTTTTAACTTTTCTATTGGCCCAGGTATTTTAGTCTTGCTCAAATCTGATAATTTATTTATTATTTCAAAGTCATCTAAGTTACAATCAATACTTTGGATTGAACTTATGACATCTTTACTAAATTTGTATGGGCTTGCTGTACTTACTATTACAGTTTTTGTAATATCTTTTGTATCTTCTACGTATTTTTCGTAGCAAGAATAAGCAACAGCAGTGTGAGTATCTAATAAGTAGCCAAATTTATCAAATACTTCTTTTATAGTTTTGCTTACAACATCTTCTTTTGAATAGCCAGCATAGAAAGAAGATAAATTTTTTCTCATATCATAATCTATTTCGTAAACTCCTTTTTCATTTAGATTATTTAATAAAGAGTTTACTTTTTTAGAATCTCTATTTGATATTTCAAATAAAAGTCTTTCTAAGTTGCTAGATATAAGTATATCCATAGATGGAGACGTTGTTAATTTAAGCTCTCTGTTTTTGTTATAAACTCCAGTTTCAAAGAAGTCGTAAAGTACGTTGTTGTCATTTGAGGCACATATAAATTTATTTACTGGAAGACCCATTTGTTTTGCATAATATCCTGCAAGTATATTACCGAAGTTTCCTGTTGGAACGACAAAGTTAATTTTATCTCCTAAAGCTATTTGATTTTGTTTTACAAGTTGTAAATATGAATAGAAGTAATATACAACTTGTGGAGTAAGTCTTCCGATATTTATTGAGTTTGCAGATGATAAGATATATCCTTTTTCTTTTAAGTCTTTGTTAAAATTAGTATCTGCAAATATATTTTTTACACCAGTTTGTGCATCGTCGAAGTTGCCGTTTATTCCGACAACACAAGTGTTATTTCCACCTGTAGTTTTCATTTGTAGTTTTTGAATATTACTTACTCCGTTTTCTGGGAAGAATACTACGATTTTTATTTTATCTACATCTTTAAATCCTTCAAGTGCTGCTTTCCCAGTGTCACCAGAAGTTGCAGTAAGGATTACGACTTCTTCTTTTAAATTGTTTTTTTCGATTGCAGTTTTTAGAAGATAAGGCATTATAGTTAAGGCCATATCTTTAAATGCACATGTTGGACCATGGTATAGTTCTAATACATAATCGTCCCCAACTTTGCTTATTGGCGCTATTTTTTCTGTGTCGAATTTTTCGTCATAAGCGCTATTTATACAGTATTTCAATTCCTTTTCAGAATAATCAGTCAAAAATTCTTTTAAAATTACATATGCTAATTCTTTATAATCTAAATCTACTAAATTTTTTAATTCACTTTTTAAATTTTTAAATTCTGAAGGAACAAAAAGTCCCCTATCAGATGATAACCCCTTTATTATAGCTTGTGATGCTGTTATTTTTTCGTTATTACCTCTTGTACTTAAAAAATACATCTTTTACCCCCTGTGCTTATTTAAACTTATTTTAATTAAATATTATTTCGTATAATTAAAAAACTCCCGTCCCTAAAATAGGGACGAGAGCATAATTCCCGCGGTTCCACCCAAATTGATTTAAAATAAATCCACTTGAACTTGTAACGTAAGCAAAACGTCAAATCTTACTAAAATCTATAAAGATAACTTCAGATAGAAGCTCCTAGGTAGTTTTCAATTTCTCAAGTTAAGGAAATCTTTCAGCCCACGAATTTCCATCTCTAGTAACCGAACTAAATTTACTCGCCTAATCATAGCTTTTGAATTTTTACTAAAATTTATTATGTATTAAATTTTAAGATATTAATTCTGTAAAGTCAAGAAAAAAATGGAAATTATAAATGTTTTTTTCTTGACTTTACAAAATATTTGAATATGTGAAAACTTTACATGTAAAATAGTGGATAAAATACGATGTAAATAGAAAAATAATAAAAAAACTTTATTTCAAAAAACTTTTTGAAAGTTTTTAAGAAAAATGAAAGAAAATATTAACAAAATTTTTACTTGTAAAGATGCAAAAAGTATTATAATATGAATATAGAAAAGGATTTCAGAAACATCAAAGAAGGTATTAAGGACTATAAATTGTATAAACTTATACAAAGCTATGAAATTCATAAATGATTCAAAAACTTATTATATCATTATTATATATAAAGGAGGCGGAAACTATGGCAATTATCTTAATAACAGCTTTATTAGTAGTGATTATGTTAGGACTTTCATTCTTGTCTTATCTATCTGAAAATAATTTATTAGATGATATAGAAAACTAAATAATCGTATTTTTTAATACATAATATATATTGGGGAAATAGGTCATAATAAAGTGAGATTTGTTATGGCTTATTTTTATTTATTCCAAAAGTTTACATTTTAAAAGTGCTGTGCTATACTTCTTGTATAAAAGACAATATACGATGATTTAATTTAGAATTAAAAAAATAAATTGAATAACAATGATGATAAAATACTTAATAATTATATCTAATTTAAAAGTCAATTTAATATTTAATATTTAAGTTTTAATGTTTATATAATAGAAAATCGACTTATAAAAAAGAATAATTATAGTTTAAAATATTTTATAATATATGGGGAATTTCTGACACCAAAATTTATATTAAGGTGGAAGGCGATATTTTGTAGATGCAAATTACTTAGCTGTGCCACTGGCATGGCTATTTTTTGTTTTAGGGGGATTTTATAATATGAAGAAAAAATTTAAAGTAGTTGGGAGTTTGACATGGTTTCAAAGAATTGTCTTAATAATACTTCCTATTTTAGTAGTAATCTTGGCAATGGGGATAGGTAGAATGGTAATCTCACCTGTAGAAGTTTTAAAATCGACTTTTGAGAAGTTTGGATATGACTACAGTGTAAATCCCCAAAATGAAATCGTGCTTTGGACAATTAGATTTCCAAGAATAATACTTGCACTTTTAGTTGGGGCTGGATTATCTGTTGCTGGATGCGCATTTCAAAGTCTTTTTTCAAACCCGCTTGCAACACCAGACACACTAGGAGTAGCTAGTGGAACTAGTTTTGGGGCAGCGCTTGGAATTTTAATGGGATTTAGCTTAATTGGAATACAATTTAGCGCACTTTTATTTGGAATAATAGCAGTCAGCCTTACGTATTTATCTGGAACTGGAAAGGGACACAGTATAAATACCATAGTGCTAGCAGGTATTATGATTGGATCTTTATTTTCAGCTCTTGTATCATTTACAAAATTTGTTGCAGATTCTGAATCACAACTTCCAGCTATAACTTATTGGCTTATGGGAAGTTTATCATCAGCAAGTTACAAAACTTTAATGCTAGGTGCACCATTTATAATAGTCGGAATATTCATTTTATATTTACTTCGTTGGAGATTAAATATCCTTATGTTATCAGAAGATGAAGCAAAATCATCGGGGACTAATATAAAACTTCTTAGAACAATAACAATAATCGCAGCAACTATGATGACAGGTTCATGCGTTTCTATGTGTGGACAAGTCGGATGGGTAGGTTTAATTATACCTCATATGTGTAGGATGAAATTTGGCAACAATCATTTATCACTAATACCAGCATCGATAAGTATTGGGGCTGTGTTTATGGTTATAGTTGACACAATTGCGAGAAGTCTTGTTGCAACAGAAATTCCAATTTCAATACTTACAGCAATAGTCGGGGCACCGTTTTTTATAACACTTATGAGAAGAAGTGGAGGTTGGCAACTATGATACTTTCAGTTGAAAATGGATGTTTTTCATATAAAAATTCTAAAGATAAATTGTTATTAGAAGATATTAATTTTTCTGTTGAGCCTGGGGATTTGTTGGCGATACTTGGACCAAATGGTGCAGGAAAGACGACTCTACTTAGGTGTATAATGGGGTTTTTAAAATGGAGTAGTGGCAAAAGCACATTAGATGGCGAAAATATAAGAAATATACCTAATAAAAAACTTTGGAACAATATTGCATATGTTCCACAAGCAAAATCTACAGTGGCAGCTTATACAGTTGAGGAAATGGTGTTGCTTGGAAGAAGCAGTCATTTTAGCATGTTGTCACTTCCAAAAGAAGAGGATTTAGAAATCGTACATAAAGTTATGGAAGAGATGAATTTAACTAGATATGCGCATAAAAAATGCTCGCAAATAAGTGGTGGGGAACTTCAAATGGTGTTAATTGCAAAGGCGTTAGTATCAGAACCGAAGATTTTGATACTTGATGAACCAGAATCAAACCTAGATTTTAAAAATCAACTTCTTATATTAGATACAATGACAAAACTTACAAATAAGGATATAAGCTGTATTTTCAATACGCATTATCCAACACATGCACTTCAAAGAGCGAATAAGGCATTTTTGCTTAGCAAAAGTGGGGAGTATTTATTCGGCGAAACAAGAGAAGTAATAACAGAAAAAAATATAGAAAAAGCCTTTGGTGTAAAGGCTGTAATAGGAGAGATAGAAACACCAAGCAATATTTTAAAAGACGTTATACCGCTTGAAATAACTCAAACTAGCGATATAAATGCACTTTTATCAAAAGATGAACTTTCTACAGAGAGAAAGGTTGCAGTAGTATCTATCATAACTGATCACTCAGATGTGTCGGAGAAGATAAACAAATTGCTTGGAAAAAATAAAAAATACATAATAGGCAGAATGGGAATGCCTTATGAAGACAGGGGAATATCGATTATAAATGTTACCTTGGATGCTCCGGAATATGTGATACAGACATTAGTATCACAGCTTGGATTTTTATCTGGAGTGAGCGTCAAGGCTATATATTCTCAAGTTAAATTTTAGCTTAAGGGGGAGTTAATTATGATAAAGATAGCAGTTTATGGCAAGGGTGGAATTGGAAAATCTACTACAATTTCAAACTTGTCAGTAGCACTTGCAAATAAAGGACTTAAAGTTATGCAAATTGGGTGTGACCCAAAGGCGGATTCGACAACTAACTTGCATGATGGGAGTGAGATAAATACAGTTTTGGATTTGGTCAGGGAGAGAAAAGATGATTTTAAGTTAGATGAGATGGTTGTTGAAGGTTATAAAGGGATATTATGTGTTGAGGCCGGAGGCCCAACACCTGGAATGGGATGTGCAGGAAGGGGAATAATAGCAGCCCTTGAAAAACTTGAACAAAAGGGAGCCTATGAAACATACAAACCAGATGTAGTTTTCTATGATGTCCTTGGTGATGTGGTATGTGGCGGATTTTCAATGCCTATGAGAGCAGGATATGCTGACAAAATATTTATAATAACATCAGGCGAATATATGGCTATACATGCTGCGGCAAATATTGCGACAGCAATCGATAATTTTAAAGATAGAGGATATGCAAGCTTAGGTGGCGTTATTTTAAATAAGAGAAATGTTAAAAATGAAGAAGAAAAAGTAAATGAATTTATAGAAAATATAGACTCAAAATTAGTTGGAATGTTAGATAGAGATGAAATTGTAGTTGTAGCAGAAGAAGATAAAAAAACAGTATTAGAAGCATTTCCTGAAAGTCTTATGGCAAAAGAATATGAAGTTCTTGCAGATAATTTATTAAAAGCATGTGGTTATAAGGTATCAGAAGGAAATTTAGAAAAATTAAATAATAAAAAAGTAAAATCAGACAATAAGGATGAATCAAATGATACTAAAAAGGAGGAAGCTAAATGCTAAAAAGAGTTGAAAAGCAAAATTTAAAAGACTTAAAAGATGCTTGTGTTTTAGCAAAAGATGCAAAATTTCCATCTCCTTTTGATTCAAAACTTGAGTTTTCATGTTCTGCAAGGGGGCCTTGGAATATAGTACATACAGGTATGTTAATTCCACAGGCACATGAAGTATATGTATGTGCACAAAGTTGCCTTCGCGGTGTAGTTTTAACAGCTGCTGAAATGAATGCGATAGATAGATTTTCAAATATCATAGTAAGAGAAAACAATATATTAGAAGGTGATACAGAGGATTTAATAGTCGAAGGTATAGGAGATATTTTAGAAAAACTTCCATATACTCCAAGAGCAATTCTTGTATATACAAGCTGTATCCATCATTTTATAGGATGTGACTTAAATTTAGTATATAAAAGACTTAGAGAAAAATACCCAAATGTCGAATTTACAGATTGCTATATGAATCCGATTATGAGAAAAAGCGGACTTACACCAGATCAGCTTATGAGAAGACAATTATATAGCTTACTGGATAAACAAGATTTAGATTTAAAAAGTGTTAATATAATTGGAAACAACTTAAAAACAGATGATGATTCTGAACTTGTAAAGATAATAAAAGAAAATGGATTTACTCTTAGAGAAGTTCCAAGAACAAAAACTTATGACGAGTATAAAGAAATGGGCAAAGCATTTTTAAATATAACTTACAATCCAGCAGCAATAGAGGCTGGAAGATATTTAGAAAAAAAATTAGGACAAAAACATCTTTACTTGCCACTAAGTTATGGATTTGATGAAATCGAAAAAACTCTAGATACACTTTGTGAAAACTTAGGAATAGAAAAAATAGATTTTAGTTCAAATAAACAACAAGCTTTAGATGCTCTAAAAAAAGCAAAACAGGTTATAGGAGATACTCCTATAGAAATCGATTATACGCTTACATTAAGACCTGCGAGTCTTGCAAGACTTCTTTTGGAAAATGGATTTAATGTTGTTGCTATTTACGAAGATTGTTTTGCAGGTGAGGAAGAGGAAGATTTTAAATGGATTCAAGAAAATTATCCAAATTTAAAGATATACGCAACAGTACATGTAAAAATGCGTTTTGTAAATCGCAAAAGAGATGAAAAGCTATTAGCATTAGGCCAAAAAGCGGCGTATTTCACAGGTTCAAATAACTTTGTAAATATCATCGAAGGTGGCGGAATGTATGGATTTAGTGGAATCATAAAATTATGCGATCTTATGATAGATGCATTTTTAAATGAAAAAGACATGAAGAAATTAATACAATTTAAGGGATTGGGGTGTGAAAATTATGAAACAAATTGCAAGTAGAATATCGATTTATTCAGCAGACGCATTTGGCGTATGTTCAGCATTATACGAGTTAGGTGGCCTTTGCGTAATGCACGACGCATCTGGATGCAATTCAACATATAACACACACGATGAACCTAGATGGTATGATTTTGATAGCATGGTCTATATTTCAGGATTATCTGAAATGGAGGCGATAATGGGGGATGATCAAAAATTTATAGATGATATAGTCTACACTGCAAAAGAACTAAGCCCAAATTTTATCGCCATGGCGGGTACGCCAATACCTACAATGATAGGGACAGACTTTAAGGCGATTGCAAATATAATTGAAAAAGAAACAAATATCCCAACCTTTGGTTTTGATACAACAGGTATGCATTCATATGTATCTGGTGCATATAAGGCATTTGAAGCTCTAGCTAAAAGGTTTCTAAAGAGAAACGATAAAGAGAGTAGGGGAGAGAAGAAGGAGAGTATAGATAAAGAGAGCAGGGAAGTAAAAAATACTATCATAAAAGTAAATATACTAGGTGCTACACCTCTTGATTTTTCAATAAATAAAAGCGTAGAAGCAATGGTAGACTTACTAAAAGAAAACAACTTTGAAGTAATAAGTACATGGGCTATGGGAAGTAGTTTAGAATATATAAAAAATGCAGGAGATGCAGATGTAAACTTAGTTGTGTCTTATTCTGGAATGGGTGCTGCAAAATATATGTATGAAAATTTAAACATTCCATATGTAGTTGGAACACCATTTGGAAAAGAATTTGCAAATAAAGTGATAGAAGATTTAAAAGAAGTGAAATCTACAAAAGAAAATAAAGTTTCTTATGATAATAGAAAAATAGACAAAGATGCAGAAATTACAATAGTAGGGGAAAGCATAATGTCAGAGTCATTGGCTTATGCTATTTCAAAAGAAAAAAACAAAACTGTAAATGTAATTTCATCACTAGAAACTGATGAAAAACTTCTTTTAGAAGGAGATAAAATAGCTATGTTTGAGGATGATATAGAAAAATGTCTAAAAAATTCAAAAACTATAATAGCAGATCCTCTATTTAGACCTATTTGTCCACTTGATTCTAACTTTATATCTTTGCCACACGAAGCTTTTTCTGGGCGAATTTATAGAGATGAAATACCAAATATAATAAATAAATCTTTATAGGAAAGGGGAATTTAGAAATGAAAAAATTCAAAAAAATTATATGTGCCATACTAATAGCAGCTATGGTACCAGTGTTTGGAGGTTGCTCATCATCTTCAAGCTCTTCAAGCAGCTCAAAAGCAAATGCATCATCAAGTCAAGCTTCATCATCAAGCGATACTATAACTATAACTGACCAAGCAGGAAATGAAGTAACACTTCCAAAAGATATAAAACGTATAGCAGTTTGTGACATATTACCACTTCCATCAGTTTTAACAGTATTCTTTAATTCTGGTGACAAAATAGTAGGTATGTCAGAACCAAGTATGACAGCTGCTAAAAACGGTCTTTTAGGTGAATTATACCCAGAAATATTAAAAGCAGATACAGGATTTATAAAAGATAGTGAAGTAAATACAGAAGAATTATTAAAACTTAAACCAGATGTAGTGTTCTACGGTGCATCAAATCCAGAAATGGGTGACAAACTAAGAGAAGCTGGATTTAACGCAGTAGCAATATCAGTTAACAAATGGGAATACAACACAATAGAAACATTAAACAACTGGATTGACTTACTAAGCCAAATCTTCCCAGAAGATGCTAAAGCAGACGTAGTTAAAAAACACAGTGAAGAAGTTTATAAAATGGTTCAAGATAGAGTAAAAGATATACCAGATGACGAAAGAGCTAACGTATTTTTCTTATTCAAATACGATGAAACTTCAATAGCAACATCAGGTAACTCATTCTTCGGTAGCTGGTGGGCAAAAGCTATAGGAGCTAAAAACGTAGCTGACGATATAGAAAAAGATAACGCAGTACCAGTTAATATGGAACAAATTTATAAATACAACCCAGACATAATATTTATGACTAACTTTACACAAGCTCAACCAAAAGACTTATACAACAACACAATAGGAAGCAACGACTGGAGTAAAGTAAAAGCAGTAGAAGATAAAAAAGTCTACAAAATGCCTTTAGGTATGTACAGAAGTTACACTCCAGGAGCAGATACACCAATGACACTATTATGGTTAGCTAAAACTACATACCCAGACAAATTCAAAGATATCGACTTAACTAAAGAAGTTAAAGACTACTATAAAGAAGTATTCGGTGTTGACTTAAGTGACAAACAAGTAGAATCAATATTCGCACCAACATCAGATGCAGCAGAAGGATTCTAAAATAAGGAAGCTTAGCATTAAATAAATACTTTTATAAAGCAAAATTCTTATATAAATTAATGGAATTTTTAACTATGTAAAGTATTTATTAGCTATTTAAGTAAAACTCATATAAAAAGGGGCTAATACAGAATAAAAAATCTATTTTGTATTAGCCTTTTTTCATTGTAAGGAAATAATTCTATATAAAAACACAATTTTATTTTTATAAAATGAACAATATGTTAAAATAGATGTACTCAGTAATAACATATTATAATATCATTACTATATATAAGGAGGATTTTATGACTAATATAAAAAAATTACTACAAATACTAATTCCAGGTATTATACTGGCTATAATAGTTTATGCACTTTTTTTATTTTTTGGAGGAACCATACTATATTTACTTGGATTGAAGTACAATAATTTATTATCCCTAGCAAAGTTCTTTGGGATATTTTTAATTTTGAGTATGATTCTAGACTTTATAGTTGTATGTTTTTTAAAGGTTTTGAAAGAGCTAAGAGGACTTACAGATACCCAATATAATTTATTATATTTGACTTTAGATATACCTTTAAATATGATTATAATTGGCATATCAGAAACACTTATCAAAGGTGTCTCGTGCTCAATGTTAACTGCATTTATATTTTCTATAATATCTTATTTATTTGGTATATTTTTAGAGAAGAAATCAAAATAATAAGGCTTAGACAAAATGTTTTGTCTAAGCCTTATTTTAAGCAATTATTTTATTGCTGCTCTTTGTCTTTGTTTGTTGTATTGTAGTCTTTCGTGTTCTTTTAAGTATTTCTTTCTAAGTCTTATAGAATCTGGAGTGATTTCTACTAATTCATCATCATCTATAAATTCTAGAGCTTCTTCAAGAGTGAATGTTCTAGCTGGGTTTAATTTTATAGCATCGTCACTTCCTGAAGCACGAACGTTTGTAAGTTTTTTGTTTTTACATGGGTTAACTACCATATCTTCACGTCTTGAGTTCATTCCGATTATCATACCTTCGTAAACATCAACACCTGGTTCAACGAACATTTGAGCTCTTTCGCTTAGTGCGTTAAGACCGTAAGCCATAGTTGTACCAGCACCTTGAGCTATTAAAACTCCGTTGTTTCTTGTTGGTATTTCACCTTTGTAATCTTCGTATCTAGCGAAAGATCTTACCATGTTTCCTTCACCACGAGTATCATTTATGAACTCACTTCTGTATCCTAAAAGTCCACGAGTTGGAGCAGAGAATTCGATTTTTACGTAATCTCCTTCTATAGACATTGCTTCCATCATACCTTTTCTTAAGTTCATTTTGTTTATTACAGTACCAGAGTAAACTTCTGGACAGTTTATTATAACTTTTTCGATTGGTTCTTGAACTCTACCATCTTCAGTTTTGTGCATTAAAACTTCTGGTTTAGATACACCTATTTCGTATCCTTCACGTCTCATGTTTTCAAGTAATATTGATAAGTGAAGCTCACCACGACCACTTACTTTGTATCCGTCAGTAGTGTCCATTGGTTCAACTTTAAGACCAACATTAACTTCAAGTTCTTTTTCTAATCTATCTTTTAAGTGTCTTGTAGTTACGAATTTACCACTTTTACCAGCGAATGGAGAATCATTAACTAGGAAGTTCATTGATAGAGTAGGTTCTTCTATGTGTATCATTTCCATTGGAAGTTCGTTTCCAACTTCACATATAGTTTCACCTATTGATATATCAGGTATACCTGCTATAACAACTATTTCACCACTACCAGCTTCATTAACTTCAACTTGTTTTAATCCTTCGTAAACTGATAATTTAGATATTTTACCTCTAGAAACTACAGAACCTGATTTACATACAGATATTTGTTCACCACTTTTAACAGTACCTTTGTAAACTCTACCTATACCAAGTCTACCTACATAGTCATCGTATGCAAGTGCAGATATTTGAAGTTGAAGATGTTTGTCGTCATAATCTGGATATGCTTCAACATGGTCAACTATAGTTTCGAATAATGGAGATAAGTCTGTGCTATCGTCATCCATTTCTCTTTTTGCTATACCTTGTTTAGCTATACCGTAGATTATTGGGAACTCACATTGTTCATCAGTTGCGTTTAAGTCTACGAATAAGTCGAATACTTCATCAACAACTTCTTCAGCTCTTTGGTCTTTTTTATCTATTTTGTTTATGAATAATATTGGTCTAAGACCTAATTCTAATGATTTTTGTAAAACGAATCTTGTTTGAGGCATTGGCCCTTCAGAAGCGTCTACAAGTAATATAACTGTATCAACTGTTTTTATAACACGTTCTACTTCTGATGAGAAGTCACTATGTCCTGGAGTATCTACTATGTTTATTTTGTAATCCTTATAATTTATAGAACAGTTTTTAGAATATATTGTTATACCTCTTTCTGCTTCAAGGTCATTACTATCCATTACACATTCTTTTACTACTTCGTTTGCTCTAAATACACCACTTTGAGATAAGAAAGCGTCAACTAGAGTTGATTTTCCGGCGTCAACGTGGGCAATTACTGCAATATTTATTATTTTATGTTTAATTGACATATAAAAATCTCCTTTTCTTATTATAACTAAATTATTATATCACAATGGAATTTAGTATACAAGATATATAAAATAGTAATATTATAAAAAAATCTTTATTATAACTAATTTTTTTGATATAGATTTTTCGCACTATTTTTTAGCAACAATTAGTAGAAAGTGTTGTATTACAGTTAAATAAGTAGTTATTTTTTAGTTTTATTAGTATATCTTAAAATATTATTTCCAATTATTTATAAAATATTCAAGGTGAGAAAATTTTTAATAAAGAAATGGTATACATAAAATTAGCATATTTGGAATTAAAATACATTTGAATAAACAATATAAATCTGTATACTAGGTATAGTGATTATAATAAAACAAAAATAAATTAATATGCGAAAGGAACATGGTTTATGGAAAATAAGCAACTGCAAAAAAGCTTAGGTATAGCCGCAGCTTTATCTACTGTTGTAGGTATGGTTATAGGTGGTGGTGTGTTCTTTAAACCTCAAGCGGTATACACATTAACAGGAGGTGCTCCTGGTCTTGGAATATTAGCATGGATTATAGCAGGTATAATGACAATAACTGCAGGTCTTACTGCTGCAGAAGTATCAGCTGCTATACCTAAAACAGGCGGAATGATGGTATATATTGAAGAGATATACGGTAAAAAGCTAGGGTTTCTGACTGGTTGGATGCAAACAGTACTGTTTTTCCCAGCTACAGCAGCTGCCATAGCAGTTATGTTTGGTCAACAAGCTGCAATACTTTTAAATAATCCTTCTTTAGTAATGCCTATGAGTATAGGAGTAATATTATTAGTAGGAATATTAAATACATTCGGTTCAAAAACAAGTGGAACAATACAAACAGTATCTACTGTATGTAAGTTAATTCCTCTTGTATTAATAATAGTATTTGGATTTATAAAAGGTAGTGGAGATAATCCAGTAATGAGTCCTTTAGTAGCTGAAGGAATAAGTCCAATGGGAATTATAGGTCAATTACTTGTAGCTATATTATTTGCTTATGATGGTTGGATAAATGTAGGTGCTATTGCTGGAGAAATGAAAAATCCAGGCAAAGATTTACCTAAAGCTATAATAGGTGGATTATCTATAGTAATGGCTATTAATGTAGTTATAAACTTAGCATACTTATGGGTATTACCTGCAAGTGAATTAGCTCAATACGCTTCACCAGCATCTATAGTAGCTGAAAAAATATTTGGACCTGTTGGTGGTAAATTAATAAATGTAGGTATATTAGTATCAGTATTTGGATGTCTAAACGGATATCTTTTAACTGGACCAAGAATACCTTACACATTAGCTAATCAAAAAGTTTTACCAGCTATGTTTGGTAAATTAAATAAACACGGAGTTCCTGCAAATGCAACTCTATTTATGGCAGTACTTTCTGCTATATATGCATTATCAGGTCAATTTAACTTATTAAGTGATTTATCTATGTTTGCTATATGGGCATTCTATACATTAACATTTATAGGTGTTATAAAACTTAGAAAGACTCAACCTGATTTAAAAAGACCTTATAAGGTTCCATTCTATCCAGTAATACCAATAATATCTATTTGTAGTGGTTTATTCGTTGTAATAGATCAACTATTCTTAGCTGGTATGAAAAGTTCGATGATTTCTTTAGGTGGAATTATAATAACATTAATAGGATTACCTGTATATGCAGTTATGACTAAGAAAAACTCAGAGTTACAAGAAAAAGAAAATAATGCAGCATAATAGCTAAATAAAAAAAGGATACTAATTATAGTATCCTTTTTTGTTTACTATAAATATACTTTATAGACATATTTTTTTGATAAAGACATATATCATATTAGTAAAAATTGTAATGAAAATAACAGTATGTATTTAAAAGTATTGATATTTAAATAATAAAGTTATTATTGAGGGGGAGTGGATTATATGTCAGCAGTTATATTTGAAAAGATTAATCCGAGAGATAAAAGAACTGAGGGGGAGGAAAAATTATTAAATGTTTTAAAAAACTGTCCTAGATTTGATGGCTGGACTGTATTTGAACAACCTCATATAGACTCTATAAAACCAGATTTTATATTATTGCATCCTAAAAAAGGCATCATAATTATTGAGGTAAAGGATTGGAATCTGCGTTTAGGTACTTATGAATCGGGAGGATATATCAGAGGTACAGATGGAAAACTACATAAAAAAGATCCGGTTGAACAAGTTGAAACTTATAAAAATTGTATTCTTAAATCCGATTTGAATAATAGTGAAGATTTTGTTTCAAATAATAGTGATTATTATGGATGTATAGAAACAGTTGTATATTTTCACGGGCCTTCTAAAGAAGAAGCTTTAAGTTTTTGTTCAAATAATACATACACTAAAATTTGGACAGATGATGATATAAATAATATAAATAATATCAATAAAAAATTAGATCATAGACAATATACATGGGCTCTTGAAGTTATACAATCAAAGTATAATAAAGATGGCCTGTTAGAAAATATGGTATCTCAATTAATTAGAAATTTACAATATGCAGATTATAATTATGAAAGAAAAAAGCCATTTAAACTAATTGGAGAACAATTAGAGTTGGCAAAATTAAAACAAAACTCTATACGTAGATGGGGCGGAGTAGCTGGAGCAGGCAAATCACTAGTCTTAGCTGAAAAGGCAGCCAGAGCATTGAAAAAAGATTATCGTGTGCTTATTTTGACATACAATATAACCTTAAGACATTATCTAAAAGATTTATGCAGCCAACAATTTGGACTAGATGATAGATGGAAATTGAAACAAAACCTAAGTGTATTATATTTTCATGAATTCCTAAAAGTTGTAGCTGCATCATATTGTATAAAGCTTCCATATGATGAATATGATATTTATAATAAAGATTATGATTTTACAAAAGATTGGATTAAATGTCTTGAAAATATTATGGATAAAAATCCGTTACCATATGAACTTAAGTATGATTACATATTAATAGATGAGGGACAAGATTTTAGAGGAGATTGGATTAGATTTCTTGAAAAATTCTATACTAAAAAGGGGGAATTATTTATTGTGTATGATAAATCACAAGATTTATATGAACATGGAATATGGATTGAAGACAGTGAACAAATAAAAAATATTGGATTTAAAGGGAAACCTGGAAGTTTAAAATATTCATATAGAATGCCACCAGAGATAATTGAAAAAATAGGACTTATACGAGAAAAATTGGGCATAGATGCAGAAAATATATTGATTCCTAAAAATAATTCTACTCAAATAAGTTTACTTAGCAAGATGGAGTGGATAAATTGTGATACAGACTCCAAAGAAGATAAATTAAATAGAATTGATTTAAAAATAAAAGAACTCAGAGAAAATAATCAATTAGAAGATATAACAATTTTAACTACGAATGAAAATACAGGTGTAGATATTGTAAAGTTTTTTAGTGATAAAGGACTAAAAGTATCTCATGTATATGATATGAATAAAGGAAAAAACACAAAAAAGAGAAGAAATGAAAAATGGAAATTTAGAGGCGGCACAGGCAGACTAAAAGTTTGTTCATATCACAGCTACAAGGGCTGGCAAACACCTAATGTTATTTTAGTTTTAGATTCTTGTGGAAGCGAAAATATCGTGGACATCAGGAAAAACGTAAACAATGCAATATTTATCAGCATGTCTAGAGTAAAACCAAATTCAATGAATGGCCAGTTTTCATTTACGTGTTTTAATTATTTAGATGAATATGATTTTTTAGAAAAAGTTTTTTGATTTGATACAAAAAGAGCATCTGAAATTTTTTCTGTGAAAAACTTTCTATGATAATTTTTTAGAAGGCATAGGCGTGGTAATTTAGCCTATGCCTTTATTTTCAATATTATTTCTGTTCGTCATTTTTGACTGTTAAGCAAATTTCTTTATATAACATTATAAAAAATATTATTATTAATATTATCCCCAATGTTCCTAATAATAAATTGATTATGTTAAATTTAGAATATATTAGTTCAAAACCATAATTTATTAACAAATATACACCTAAATCAAGTATTGTGAAAGATATAAAAACCATTATAATAATCTCCCCTTTTATGAAGTTAATGATTTTTTTAAAAAAATTATTCATAAATATCACCCCTTATTATATATTGTACTACAATTATAGTATAAAAAGATTGAAAAATTGCAATTTTAAAAAAAGTCTGAAAATTCTTGGCGATATAACTATATATTATATAAACAATCATATATAGCGTATGGGTTAGTACTTAATCATAATGTTTCAGTACTTTTATATATTTTTAAAATATGCCTATTTTTTATTATGATAGTAAAAGAAATATTTAAATAATTTTATAAATAAAAAAAGAATACTAATTAAAAAAACAATACCACTTAAAGTCATAATATTATTATCAAATGAACTAAGTTTATTAAAGGTCAAATTTTTATTTAAATAATATTTTTTAGGCAAGTATGACATGTAAATATATCCATTTAAAATAATCATTATGAATAAGAATATAATTTCTATATATGTTTTTTTTAATTTCATATAGAAAACCTCCTTTATTCAAATAATTATACTACATCTATAGAATAAAATATATAGAAGTAGTATAATATGGAAAATTTTAAACAAGATAAGTATAAGATATCAATATGTTTACTAAATAAATAAATATTCTTTATACAACTTCCAAGTATTATCTTCCCATTTAAACACACTGACATTGTCGAACTTACAATCAAAATCACAAGGGATATTATTTACATATTCCCAGAGCTCGTTGTATATTTTTTGAATTTTTTTAGATGAAATTGTAACGTGAAAAACTTTATCTTTATAATCGTGGGCTTTAAAATGTATATAAGGAAGCTTTTCTAATTCTTCTATAAGTTCATCATGTAAGTTCTTGCATTCCTTGCTCATATGTACGTCCATATAGACTACCCTGTTGTCGAAATGGTTATAACCCTTTATTTTGTAATCTTGAGCTTTGTGATTTTGAGCAAAATCTTGTAAAACTTTGTCTAAATCGGAAATATCATCAGCTTCAAAAGGAGCTTTTATCGTAAAGTGTGCAGGAAGTTTAGACGACTTTGCACCTAGTTTTTCAAAGACTTCTTTTCTTAAATTATTGTTAAAATTCCCAGCAGGACCTTTAACAACGCTTACTATTACATATCTCAAAATATCATCTCCAATTCTTAAATTATCTGTAGTATATATCTTTTTTAGTTTTCTGCTTTATATTCATTTAATAATTCTATAAATTCAGGTTCTTTTCTTAAAAAGTCTATTTCATCACTACATTCAAGTTCTTTAATTATGTTATTTATGAGAATTTGTCCCAATTTATTATCGTTAGAATTAGATTTTGGGTTATCACAAATATGTTTATAAAGTGGTGAATTATTTAATGTCCAAGGCTTTTTAATAGAATTCAACATAGATTTTAATGTATCTATAATCTTTTTTGTGTCTTTGGTTTTCATGGCTATTTCATAGTAGCCAATATATTTATTATAGTCCCATAAATTATATATTTCAGTTGTTTGTTTTATTTTGTCTGAATAAATTAGTGCATAATCAAATTTATTTTGTTTCAAAGCGATATTAATCAAATTAAGTAGAGAGCTTTGGATTGAGTTAGCCATAAGAAGAATTTCTTTTTCTAAAATTTCACAGGCATCTTTTAATTTATCTTGACTAATATATAAATTTGCTTGAAGTTGTTTCTTATTAATTGATACATTAGGTAATTTATCAATTAACATTTGCGCACTGTCGTAATCTTTTCTCTGAATATATTTAGAGATTAAAAATGAATTTACATTATTGGCAAGTTCTAAGTCATCACAGTTGCTTACACGAATAAAGAGCTTTTCAATTTCATTTTCGTATTTATCTTTATCGTCTACACAATACAAAGACAAAGCACCTTGCAAGAAAGATGAAACTGAATAAATTAATTTATAGCAGTTTGGATAATCATATATTTTATCCATTGCTATTTTAAAGGCACAATCATATCCTTTTGTTTCAACAATAGTAGCTAAATCATTTGTAAATTTTCCAATCTCATAATCATTAAGCTCATCATTAAATGATAGTAGAGTATTTAAATCTACTCTTAATAACCTAGCCAAAGGGGGCAAAAGCGTAATATCTGGGTATGAGTTCCCCTTTTCCCACTTATTAACTGCTGGAGTTGTTACACCTAAATACTCAGCTACTTGCTCTTGGGTAAGGTTTAATTCTTTCCTTTTTAATTTTATAATTTCGTTTATTTTCATTTTTTTACCTCAAATTTAAAATTTGGATCCATACTTAAATAGTATCAATTTTAACTAGCAAATACAATTGAACTATAGTTAAGTAAAATTTAATAATTTTAACTCATAGTTAATTTGTTGATTGAATTAGTTTACATTAATAATTTGAAATTGTAACGTGAAAAACTTTATCTTTATAATCGTGGGCTTTAAAATGTATATAAGGAAGCTTTTCTAATTCTTCTATAAGTTCATCATGTAAGTTCTTGCATTCCTTGCTCATATGTTCTCCAATTTTTAAATTATCTGTAGTATATATTAAAAAATGCGTGAAATCAAGGGATGAGATGATTAAATCATCTTGGATTTTGTTTTTTTGAATTAATATTTACTTTTTGGTTATATTCAAAGTAAAATAAAAAAGAATTACTAGCTAATTGGGATATTGCTATAAATAGTGAGTTGCCATTTAAAATAGAACCACTAAAATAGGGGGGGATTGTATGTATTTAGCTGTAAAAGATGTAAAGACAATTGATGATTATAAACTTATATTAACATTTGAAGATGGCAGTGTAAGAATATTTGATATGAAACCACTTTTAAGAAAAGGTGTATTTAAAGAGTTAAAGGATGAAAAATTATTTAAAACAGTTAAAGTAAGTTTTGATTCAATAGAATGGGCAAATGGTATAGATGTTGATCCAGAGACATTATATGAGGATGGAGTACCATATTGTAATGAATAATATAATTTAATAGGCTTATTATAATTCGGCTGTTACATGTATAATGTGACAGCCTTTTTAATTAAAAAAGTATACAACTAATTCCTTATAAAACAGATATATTTAAAAGCACTGTAATTCTTTTTAACGACTTTGTGATAAAAGTGATACAAAGAATTATCACAAAGTTGTTTAAAAGAATCATATGACCATCGCAAATTGACCTTAATTTTAGAAATTACATCTAAATTTCAAAGGTCAGTTTGCGATGGCTTTATTTTTTAATTATACATTCCATGTTTATTCATATAATTATAAATTTGTTCGCCGTGTTCTTGTTCTTCCTTTTGAATATGGTTTAAAACTTGTCTTATATTTGTATCTCTAAATTCAAAAATCGAAGTATTATATGTAGATGAAACATATTTTTCTGTTGATAGAGCATCTTGGCATAGGAGTTTATCGCCTTCGTTGTAGTTCATTTGAATTTGGCCTTGCAAATTTCCTAAATTAAATTCAGATTGTGTATTTTGCTCATTTCCTTGACCTTGGCTCGCGTTTTGGTTTATATTTGGAACTGTTCCGTTTAGAATTTGATTTATAGTGTCTAAGTGTTGTTGTTCTTTTGAAGCTAAGGAATTAAATAGATTTTTTAACTCTTGGCAATTTGTTTTTTCTGCGTGGTCTTTATATTTTGCGACACATAAAGTTTCATGTTCTTTAGCGTCTTCTAAAAGACTTTTTTCTTTAGTATTTAAATTTAGCATTTTATCACCTCAATAGTATTTTGTATAAAAATTTTTAAAATATACATATAGATTACTGTTTTTTAACAAATAAAATGTGCATATAATGTCACTTTTTGGCTAGAAATTTTATAAAATATTAGTAAGAAATAATTTGTCTTTTATTAATATTTACAAGAACTACAATGGTTTTATATTTTATAAAGTAAAAAGTTAATAATGGACATCAGGAAGGTGATAAAATGGCAATAAAAGTATGGGGGATTGATGTGAGCAAGTACAATCACCCAATCGATTGGAAAAAGGTCAAAAATGCTGGTGTTAAATTTGCGATTCTTAGAGTGGGGTTTGCAAGCACATCAAACAGACATAATCTTTATTTAGATCCTTATTTTGAAGAGTTTTATAGAGGAGCTAAGGAAGTTGGAATGCCTGTTGGAGTTTATTTTTATTCAAGATGCAATAGTATACAAACAGCAAGAAGAGAAGCTGAATTTATATTAAATGCTATAAAAGGTAAACAATTTGAATATCCAATTTGGCTTGATGTTGAAGATATAACAACTTTAAACTCAACAAGTAGATCAGCACTTACAAGAGCTGTTGTAACTTGTTTGGAAGAGATAAAAAAAGCTGGATATTATGTTGGAATATATTCAGGAAAATATATATTGAGAGACAAGTTAGATGATGAAGATTTGAAACAATACGATCACTGGATAGCACAATATGCAACACGCTCAACTTACACAACATATAAAATATCAATGTGGCAATTTGGTGGAGAAGTAAACTTCCTAACAAGCAAAAAAATTCCGGGAATCGGAAGCAATGTGGCCGACCAAAATTACTGTTATAAGGACTATCCGACAATAATAAAAAGCTCTGGATTAAATGGATTTGAAAAAAACTATTTAAGAGTTGAACTCCCATTTTATATAAAGACACTGGGAAAGGTGAACATAAGAAAATCACCAAATATCCATTCTCAAATAATCTACACAGTTCCAAAAGAAGGCATAAGATACAAGATAACAAAGCTTTCCGAAAATGGCGAATGGGGTTACGTTCCATATCGCGATGGTTGGATTACTTTAAATAAGAATTATGTAGAAAAAGGTTGTTAATACAAAGATAAATTTGTGGGAATATATGTAAAATACCCCGTGTATGGGATTTTAAATGCCGTTCATACACGGGGTATTGTATTTGTATTAATAAGTATAAAATCTAACTTAAAACCGAAAAATCTATGTCATAAATATAGGTATTTATATTACCACCACTTAATATCCTTCTCTTGATATAGAGATAGATATTCTTTATCTAGTGAAGCTTCATGTGCTATATAAGGAAAATATTTATATAATAAAGATGGTGACTTAATTATACTAGACCATCTATTTTCTGTACTAAAAATCCAGTAAATGATGATACAAATTTGATAGTGTGTAAACTTTGGCAGTTTTGGTACTAATAACTTAAAATCGTCTATCCAATTATAAAGAATTGAAAATTCATTTTTAGATTGAGGTGGAGATTTAAAAAAAGACATATAAAAAATTATAGCAACATTAGCAATAGATCGCTCTTCTTGATTTTGTTGTGAAAGATAATGTTGAAAATTTTTACACAGTTGCTCAATTTCATTTTGCTGTCTCATCTTAGCTTCATATTCTAATTCTTCATAACTTTTTAAAAGCTCATTAAAATTTTCACCATATGTAAAATAAGAAAACTTTCCACCAGAAAAAACAGTCTTTTTCTTCAAAATTCCCAATTCACACATACGCTTAAGTCTCTTATAAATCGCATCCTTTTTCAAATATAAAATCGGCAAATCATCGATTAACCCTTGGTAAGAAACCCAATAATACTTCTCACCATCAAGCGTCATAGAACGCATGCGATTTGAATCGATAAAATCAACAATCCATCTAAGCATATGTAAATCAACAGAATCTAGGCTGAAATTTACAGCAGCTAGTTGAGAAAAACCAGAAATAGTATACTTCATAATTGAACACCCCTTTTATTTGAAAATTTGAGAATGTGTTTTATATATTGCTGCGTTTTGTTGTGGTTGTGTAGTGAGAGTTGGTAGTGAAAAATTTTATATATATTCTCTTAATTTAATTATACTTAAAAAGTATGGAAAAAGTCTTGTTCTAAAGCTTCACTTTTTGAAAAAAATTTATATTTTGTTTTTTTATTTAAAAGAGTTATATAATAGAGGAGTTATTTGGTCCATGTTTTCATCAGTTTTATTCGTATTTTGGTTTGGATAAAGGAGAAGAAAATACGGTAAGGGTGGACTTTTGGGTCAAGTGATGGGGTGTTTTTTGTCGAACGCGTGGATTTTGGTCAGGATGGTGTGATTTTTGGAGACCTGGTGAGAACTTTGGAAGATAAGGGTAATGACTGTTAAAGACTCAAGGAGTACGTTTAAGTTGAGGGGTGTTGATTTTGGTCAGCTTGGTAGGTGCATTTGAGTTCGATGGTATGTTAAGTTAGTTTATATTCCTTTAAAAATATATATTTGTAGTATTGTTTTACATACTGTTATTCTATTTAACAACTTTGTGATAAGTATATTTTTAGGATAGTTTTTATATGAAGAATATGATAGTAAAATAAAGGATTATAAGATAATTATGTTGAAAAATTAAGATTTAGATAGTTGAAAAAATATTTGGGGGGATTTTAATGGAAAAAGTTAAAAGAGTAAATATGCTTGAAACAGCTAATGAATTTTTAGAAAAAAATCAAAGAGGATTCAGATTGGATGGTAAACCTATTAGCAAATCAAGAATTAAGAAGGCATTTGAGTGTCTTACCAAATATGAAAAAGAAGAAAAAAAGTTTTTAAAACAAAGTGAAGCAAATAAATATAATTCTGGAATAAATAATAAATATATTGATAAAGTGGTTGATTCTGTGCAAATAAGAGAAGATTTAATAGAGAGACTTAAGTCAAAAAAAGAAAAAAAGAGAGATCACTATATATATAGCAAATACATAAAATTTTTGAATAAAGATAAAGGAATGTCTATAGAAAAATTACCGAGATACTATACTGAATTAGAAAGAAGATTGGAAATTATAAAAAGAATTCACAAGGGATGTAATGCGAGTGATATAAGTGATATGGCCTATGACTTGCTGTTAGATGAAAGTAATATACATAGAGATTTAAGAATTATAAGCGATGGAGAAATGAGCGTAATGGGGCAAAGGGTAAAGGTTGAATATCGTAAACAGAATTATGAAAATGGTGAAGAGTATATATTGTCGACTGCTCATCCTTTGTTTTTGGTACAGAATTTAGAACAAATAATAGCATTGCTTAATGGATTAAAGTATTCATATGAGATTTATGGATATAAAGAATATGCGAGAGAAACTGCAGTCAGCATTTGGATGCAGTTATCAGATTATGCAACTAACAGGATTTTGAACGAACTTCCAAAAGAAGAACTAAAAATAGATATTGATTGGTATAAAATGATTGCTGATGAAGCAGAAGAAAGAAAAAGAAAATTAGAAGAAGAGGATTATATTATTGATTCATTTAAAACAGAAGAATTTATATCAAATTTAGGAAAAAATAAAAAATACTCTTATTTAAAAAATCTAAAAAATCCACGAAAATAGGTACCCGGTACCTCAATAACATATCTTCCATTTGATAGAATTAAAGTAGAAATTATCTAAGAAAGATATTTTAAATAAAATTTAATGGAGGATGGTAGTATGAAAAAATTTAAAACAATGACAGGGGAAAATATAAACATTGAAAAGGGATTAGAAATAAAAAATAGTTTAGAAATTATGGTTAATGACATAAATGAAGGAAAAGTAAATAGAAAGCAATTAAAAGAATTGTGTTCTGAATTTGTAAAAACTCAGAATAAAGGTAAATTTGAAGGATTTTGGGCAATAATATTAGATGACTATATGCCATCTGATGCGAGAATTGATTTTTTATATTGGCCAACTTATTGTATAACTATGGCGATGATGGTTGGGTATATGATGAATCTAAACAAAGAAATAGACGGTTTTGATGATTGTTTTAAGTTGGGGTTAGAAGCATGCACTAAAAGAAGCTTTAGGGGATATACTTACGAGGCTGAAAAAGATAAAATAAAAGTTTTAAATATGTTTATACAATCTGGACTATTTGAATTTTTAAGAGAAAATAAAGAATTATGTCCAAGATTCAATGTGTGCATAAAACGTATATTTAAAGAGATGCAAGAAAGGGTTAATCAAGGAGATACCATTTGTGATTTAGGAATAGATTACGAAGAAGAGTTCAAAAATATACTTAAGTTGAAAGCAAATTCTAAAACAAATTAAACAACTAGAAGGAAGTAAGTATCAAAATAAAGTCAGATTAGGTGCTTATGATGGCAGAGAGATTGTTACATTTACGGATTATGAAATAAATGAAGAAAAATACTATAGAATAACTAAAATAAGAAAATAGAGCTTAATAAAAAGAGTAGATGAATCGGTAAGTATAAACTTAAGATTATCTACTTTTTTTATTTATAGTAGTTATATAGTAGAGGAGTTATTTGGTCCATGTTTTCATCAGTTTTATTCGTATTTTGGTTTGGATAAAGGAGAAGAAAATACGGTAAGGGTGGACTTTTGGGTCAAGTGATGGGGTGTTTTTTGTCGAATGCGTGGATTTTGGTCAGGATGGTGTGATTTTTGGAGACCTGGTTAGGACTTTAGAGTATAAGGGTGATGACTGTTAAAGACCTAAGGAGTACGTTTAAGTCTAGGGGTGTTGATTTTGATCAGTTTGGTAGGTGCATTTGGGTTCAGTGGTTGTTACGTTAGTTTAGATTTGTTGAGAAAGATGTATTTATAGTATTGTTTTAAATACTGTTATTCTATTTAACAACTTTGTGATAAGTATATTTGTAGGATAGTTTTTATGAAAATCATTTTGTGTAGATGCTTATGATGCATATATGCGGAGTGATTTTTTATTATGTAAAAAATTTTAAATTGAAAAGATAAATCAAAATAAAAATTGAAATAAATAAATATGTATTTCCTTAGACAAAATTTGCAAATTATTGAAATATCAATAAACATGATACATACTTAAAGTATAAATAAAATACAAAAAAACTACAAATGGGGTAGAAGTATGGAAGTTAAAAGATTTTATAAAAATCAAACTGAAATATCCGCAGCTATCAACAAAGTTATAGATTCATATTTAAATGATAAAATTGATGAGAGATCTATGGTAAAGAACATCAAGATTATATATGAAAATAATTATTCAAAAATCATAAAAAATGGTGATTATGCAAAAGTATTAAAACAAAGATGTGGAAAGAGAAGACTAGAAATTGTATCAAAAGTGATTAACTAGAAACGTAAAATTTATAGGGGGAGATATATAATGAAAACATTGTGTCAAGCATGCACTCCAAGACAAAGTGTATTTGACGACAATACGAGAGATGACGTTTTAGAAATAACAGATTTAATACAAAATAGGATAGATCCAAATGAATTTTTTAATGAAAACTTTGCAACAGAAGGAATGAAGCTTTTAGTAGAAACTGCATTTAAGAGATTTCATGGAAAAAATGCATCAGGTTTAATTAAGTTAACACAATCAATGGGTGGAGGAAAAACACACAATATGATTGCTTTAGCATTATTAGCTAAATATCCTCAAGTTAGAAATAAGGTATTAGGTGATATGTTTAAGGAATCTTATATAGGAGAAGTAAAAGTAGTTGGGTTTACAGGAAGAGAAAGTGATGCAGAATTTGGAATATGGGGGGCAATTGCAGAGCAACTAGGGAAAAAGGAACAATTCAAAGATTACTATTCACCACTTCAAGCACCCGGGCAAACAGCTTGGATTAATTTATTAAAAGGAGAGCCACTACTTATTTTATTAGATGAAATACCACCTTATTTAGAAAATGCAAAATCGAAAGCGATAGGTGATTCAAACTTATCGGTTGTAACAATAACAGCCCTTGCAAATTTATTTAATGCGCTAGGTAAAAAAGAGCTATCTAATGTATGTGTTGTAATTTCAGATTTAAAAGCTACTTATGAAAGTGGTAGCGAACAATTACAATCAACATTTAAAGAGTTAGAAGGAGAAGTTAGTCGTTCTGCATTAAATATAGAACCAGTCGGGACAAATTCAGATGATGTTTATAACATTCTTAGAAAAAGACTATTCGAAAAAATTCCATCAAATGAAGATATTATAGAAATAGCTAATGCATTTAAAGACAAAGTATCAGAAGCAAAACAAATGGGATATACAAATATGTCTCCAGAACAAATATTTATAGGAATTAAGGATTCATATCCTTTCCATCCATCATTAAAGGATCTTTATGCTAGATTTAAAGAAAATCAAGGTTTTCAACAGACTAGAGGGTTAATACGACTTATGAGAGTAATTGTATCTCAAATTTATACAAATGGAAAAGCAGATAAAAAATATATTATAAATCCTTATGACATGGATTTAAATGATACTAATATGTTAGGACAAATAAAAACTATTAAACCTTCATTAGCAAATGCTATATCACATGATATACAAGCAAATGGAAAGGGTATAGCAGAAGCAATAGATAATGAAATGGATGACAGCAATATGAGTGATTTAAGTAAAATCATATTGGTATCATCTCTTGCAGATGTACCTAATGCTATATTAGGTTTAACAGAATCAGAAATAATAGGATATTTAACAGAACCTGAAAAAGATATAACTAGAATTAAAAAATCATTACAAGAATATACTTTAAAAGCTTGGTATATAAACAGTACTGATAATGGAAAACTATATTTCCAAAACACTAAAAATATGATAGCTGAACTTAATACATTAGTAGAATCATACGACAATGATGCTGCAAAAAAAGAACTAAGAGTATTTTTAGAAGATAAATTTAAGCCAAGTAATAATACTTGTTATCAAAATGTAAAGGTATTTCCAGCTATAGATGAAATTAAATTGGAACAAGATAAAGTAACTTTAGTATTGTTTGAGCCTAATGCAAAAGGGAATGGACTAAGTAAAGATTTAAAAGACTTTTATGAATATACAAAATATAAAAATAGAGTAATGTTTTTATCTGGGAATAAAGATACAATGGACAAATTACTTCAATCATCAAAAGAGTATAGAGGAATGAAGAAAATAATAAGTGATATGGACAAAGAAAGAACACCACAAAGTAATCCACAATATAAGCAAGCACAAGATAAGTTAGATAAAATAAAACTTAGAATATTACAATCATCAAGAGAAACTTTTAGTAAAATTTATTATCCTTCAAAAAAAGGTATAACAAGTGCAGATTTTCTAATGGAGTTTAAAGAAAATAATTATAATGGTGAAGAACAAATTATAAAGGTACTTACTGATAGAAAAAAATTTGAAAAAGATGTTAGTGGGGACATGTTCAGAAAAAAATGTGAAGATAGAATATTTACTCAAAAAAAAATGAGATTTATAGATATTAAAGAACGTGCAGCGATAGATAGTAAATGGCAATGGTATATACCATCGGCATTAGAAACATTAAAAAATAATATGGTAAGTAAAGATGTTTGGCGTGAAAATGGAGGATATATAGAAAAAGGGCCATTTATAGAAAAAACTCAAGTAAGTGTAAGAGAAGTTTATAGAGATTCAGAAACTGGTGAAGTAACTCTTAGCATAAAGAACCTGTATGGAGATAAAGTTTATTATGACATAGATTCAGAACCAACATCAGCATCTATGAAAGTTAAAGATTTAAGTAACTTCAAAACAAAAGAATTAAAACTTGACTTTTTATGTATAGATAGTTCTGGGGTTAATGAAACTGGTGAAGTTTATCATTGGGAAAATAAGATTGAATTAAAATACTCAGAGTTTATAAATAACAATAATAGATATATGGAATTAAAAGCTATTCCAGATGCAACAATAAAATATACTACAGATGGTTCAAATCCGAAAGAACATGGAGGAATCTATGATGAAGCATTTATAATTCCTGAGAATACTGTATATGTATTAGCAATAGCTGAAAAAGATGGAATAGAATCAAATAAATTAGAGGTAAAGATAAATAAAGTAGATATAGAGCCAGATAGGATTCAGATAAATAAAGAAAAGCCATTAATACTTATAAAAAATACAAGAATAAATGAAACAGCAGAAGTATATAAAGAGTTAGAAAGATTTAAAAATTTTAATGTCGAAATTTCGGATATTTCTGTATGTATAAGCACATCTAAAGATACAGAAAAATGGATAGAGATATCTACAGGTAAGGAAGCTTTTATAGAAGGTGAAAAATTAGAATCACAGATAGAAAATATTAAAACTAATTTATTTGATAAAGAAAAAACAGATATAACTTTAGATTATCGACAATCATATTATAAAACTGGTCAAAGTTTTTTAGATGTAGTAGCTGATAAAAAAATGACATTAGAAGATTTTAAAGAAGAGGAGATTGAGCAATAATGTCACAAACAAGAAAGGCTATAGGATTTGGGTTTATACCAGAAGAAAATCAACATCATTTTCTGGTTAAAATACCAAGAAGTACAGCAAAAGATCAAAATATAAAAATATATGAACGTTTTGTATGGCAAGAAGAAGATAAACAAATAATTAATCTCATGCAAGATAAATTAAAAGCAGATATTCCAAAAGAAAAATGGAATCTAATAAGTAAAGCAGTTGAAAATGAATTTAGAAATAGATTAAAAGAAAATAATATATCTATATATAGACAAGCAAAGTGGAAAACAGGAGATAATCCAGTAGATAGATTGTTAGGAAAAGAATTACTTTTACTTGTATGGGCGATAGAAGATTGTCAAACAGCAGTTATTGATACAGCTATAAAAAATTGGTTAGGATTGGATATAACAGAGAGATGGTGGTTATATACAATGACAAACGCTGCAACAGGAGGTGCTTACGATAGAAGAGGATGGAGAAGAGCAATAAAATATGCTCTATCAGAAAATCCAATAGAAGAGATTCAAAACAATCAAGTAGATTGGTTTGGAATGTAAATATTAAAAAGGGGAAAATTGCTATGGGGGATAAATCATTTATAGAGGTACAGTTTCCAGTATCAAAAATATCAAAAGAAAGTTATAAAGAAAGAAAAGCTAATCTAGGCCAGACGTTAACTGGCCTAGGAAAATGGTGGGGAAGAAAACCACTTATATTAGTTAGGGCTACTATATTAGGTTTACTATTACCTGCTACAGATAATCCAGTAAAAGATAGAGAAATATATTTAAAACTATTAACAATGGATGAAGATGGATTATTAAAGAGAAAAACAAAATCTTTATCAACTAAAGATATATATAGATTACTTGATAATACTGAAAAGGAAAAATACTTTGTAATAGATGATAAAGGAACACCTAAATATATTAGAGGAATTAAGAGTGAAGAAAAGCAAGAGTTACAAAAAACATGTTTTAATAGATTATCATATGATGAAAAAATAAAATTATGTTGTAGACCAGAGGAATTAGACAATGTACTAAGTAAGGAAGAATGGGATGATATAAATAATTACTTAGGAACTAATGCAGATAGTTTACAATCATTAGTAAATGAATTGGGTATAAAGAAATTTGGACATACTCCAATAGTAGGAGATTGTTTTGCAGGTGGAGGAAGTATTCCTTTTGAAGCTGCAAGAATGGGGTGTGAGGTTTATGCATCTGATTTAAATCCAATTGCATGCTTGTTAACATGGGCTGATTTAAATATACTTAGCAAATCAGATGAAGAAATTGATAAATTAAGAGAATTCCAACAAAAAGTATATGATGAAGTAGATAGACAAATACAAGAGTGGGGAATCGAGACTAATGAAGAAGGAGATAGGGCTATATCGTATTTATATTGTAATGAAGCTGTATGCCCTGAATGTGGGTACTTAGTTCCATTATCACCAACATGGGTAGTAGGAAAAGGAACAAAAACAATAGCTGTTTTAAAGGATAATGGAAATAATGGTTATGATATAGAGATAAAACAGGGAGTAACAAGTAAGCAAATTAAAGAATGTGAAAAGACAGCAACAATTAAATCTGGAAAAATGATTTGTCCAAATTGCAAAACTGAAACAGCTATGTCTGTAGTAAGGAATGATAGATTAGATAGTGAAGGTAATAAAATATATGGCATTAGAAAATGGTCTAAAAATGAATTTATGAATAAATCAGATGATGTATTAAGAGAGAGACTATACTGTATAAAGTATATAAAAAGGGAAATTGATAAAAAAGGAAGAATTAAAGAAAAACGATATTATAAAGCCCCAAGTAAATTAGATGATAAGAGAGAAAAGAAGGTTATTGATTTATTAAATGAAAATTTTAAAGGTTGTATATGCAATGGATATATACCCAATATGATGATAGAAAAAGGTGAAGAAACTACTCGATTGTATAGAGAAAGAGGATGGCAGTATTGGCATCAATTATTTAATCCAAGACAATTATTAATCAATTCAGTTATATATAAAATGATATATACATTTGCTAAAAGTAAGGAAGAGTTTATAATAGGCATTTTAAGTATAAATAAATGTGCAGATTGGAATTGTAAACTTAGCAGATGGATAAATGGATCAGGAGTAGAAAACACAACTCAATTATTTTATAACCAAGCTATAAATACACTATATAATTATGGGACAAGATGTTTGCCTAGTTTGAAAAGTACATGGTTTTATAATATTAATAATAGTAAATTCAAAGTTAAAATAAATGATATAAAAACAATGGATGCAAGAGACGTAAATAAAAAAAGTGATATTTGGATAACGGACCCGCCTTATGCAGATGCAATTAATTATCATGAATTATCAGAGTTCTTTTTAGCATGGGATGAAAAAGCTATTGATGAAATGTTTAATGATTGGTATTCAGATAGCAAAAGAATATTAGCTGTAAAAGGTAAAGATGAAGAATTTAGTAATAGTATGATTGATATATATTCAAATTTAATTAAAAATACAACGGAATATGGGTTTCAAGTTGTAATGTTTACTCATCAAAATGTTAATGTATGGGCACAACTTGCTTTAATATTATGGAAGTCAGGACTTCAAGTTACAGCAGCATGGAATGTAGCTACAGAAACAGATTCTGGTGGACTTAAAGATAGTGGAAATTATGTAAAGGGAACAGTTTTATTAGTTCTTCGAAAACAAAACTCAGATGAAACTGTATACCTAGATGAATTATATCCAGAGATAGAAGATGAAGTTGAATCTCAAATAGATACAATGAGAGACTTAGATGATAAAGAAGATCCAAACTTTACTGATGCAGATTATTTACTTGCAGCTTATGCAGCATCATTAAAAGTTTTAACTTCATATAAAAATATAGAAGATATAGATGTACAGTATGAACTTTCAAAATCTGATTCTGATGGGGAATCTCCTATAGTAGATATAATTAATGATGCAGTAAAAATAGCATTTGACTATTTAACACCGAAAGGATTTGATTCGTATACATGGAAAACTTTATTGCCAGAAGAAAGATTCTATATTAAAGGATTAGATACAGAAAAAAATAATGTATATAAATTAAGTGCATATCAGGAATTAGGCAGAGGATTTGGGGTAAATGAATATTCAGATATGATGGCAAATACTAAAGCTAATAAGGCGCGTTTAAAAACTGCTAGTGAATTTGCTATGAAATACACAAATGATAATACTAAATTCGGTCATTCTATACTCAGAAATATCCTTATAGCATTGTACAAATCAACCAAGGAAGAAGATGCAACGAAGGGGAAAGCGTGGTTGAGAAATGAAGTAAATGATTATTGGAATGAACGAAGTAAGATAATTGAAATACTAGACTATATAGCAACGTTAGAATATATAGAAAATATGAAACATTGGATAAAGGATGCTAAATCAGCAAAAATATTAGTAGAGCTAGTTAGAAATGATGGGGTTTAGAATAGAGGGAGTTAGAAATGATAAATAGATATTCTTCTAGAAAAGAAAAATTAGATGAAAGTTTTTTAAATAAAAAATTAAAAAATGCTAAGTCTTATGATAGAATAGCTGGTTATTTTAGATGTTCTATATTAGAGTTAAGTGGAGAAGATTTAGAAAACATAGAAGGTAAGATAAGAGTTGTTTGCAATTCTGATTTAAATATAGAAGATGTTAAAACTGCAATGGCAGCTCAAAATGCTATGAGAAAGGACTGGTGTTCTAATAATCCAGAGGAAGAGTACAAAAACATTCCTAAAAAACTAGTGAAATTATATAATCTTCTTAAAAGTAAAAAGTTAGAAGTTAGGGTTATGCCTAATGATGCTTTCGGATTGATTCATGGTAAGGCAGGAGTTATTACATTTAAAGATGATACGAAAACATCTTTTATAGGAAGTATAAATGAATCATATTCCGCTTTTAAAATTAATTATGAAATGATATGGGAAGATGATTCAGATGAAGCTGTAAAGTGGGTTCAAGATGAATTTAATTCCTTATGGAACAGCAAATATGCTGTTCCTTTATGCGATTTTATAATAGAAGATATAAAGAGAATTTCTTCTAGGGAAAAAATTGACAAAATAGATGATTGGAAAAAAGAATGCAATCCTGCTGAGGTAGTAGTTGAATCTTCGGTATATAGAAAAGAATTAGGTCTTTGGAATCATCAAAAATACTTTGTTAACTTAGCATTTAATGAACATAAAAAAAGCTATGGAGCAAGATATATATTAGCTGATATGGTTGGTTTAGGTAAAACTGTACAATTAGCTTTATCAGCACAACTTATGGCGCTTTATGGAAATAAACCAGTGCTAGTAATTGCACCTAAAACACTGATTTGGCAATGGCAAGAAGAGATAAATAGCTTGTTAGATATGCCTTCAGCAGTTTGGGATGGTAAGGACTGGATAGATGAAAATGGAATAAAATATGTATCATCAGATATATCATGTATAAAAAAATGTCCAAGAAGAGTAGGTATCATATCACAAGGTCTAATCACATCAAACTCTCCAATAACAGAAAAACTATTAGAAATTGAATATGAATGTATTATCGTTGATGAATGTCATAGAGCGAGACGAAAAAATCTTAGTCAAAATAAAATGGATCAAAAGGCTGACCCTAATAATCTTATGAAATTTTTACTTCAAATATCTAGAAATACAAAAAGTATGTTACTTGCTACTGCTACTCCTGTTCAACTATATCCAATAGAAGCATACGACCTTATGAGTATTTTAGCACAAAAGAATGACAGTGTTTTGGGTAGTGTATTAAGTCAGTGGAGGACTTATCCAAACAAAGGTTTAGATTTAGTTATGGGAAAAGAAGTACTAAAAAGACAAAGTGAAATTTTTGAATGGGTTCGAGATCCATTTCCACCATCATCAGAAGATCGAAACTTTGAAAGAATTAGAAGAAGTGTTGAATTAAAAGATGATAAATTTATTTTAAAACATAGTGATAAGGACAAGCTTAGAAAACCAGATTTAAGTAGATTAGAAAGACTTATTCAAGGTGACTATATACAAAACTATAACCCTTATATCAGACATATTGTCAGAAGAACTAGAGATTATTTGGAAACTACAATAAATCCAGAAACTAATGAGCCTTATTTAAAACCTGTTAAAGTAAAGTTGTTTGGCGAAAATAAAAAAGAAGCTATAGTATTACCTGTATATTTGCAAGAGGCTTATAATTATGCTGAACAATTTTGTGAACTTCTTAAAAAGAGAGTAAAAGGTGGAGGATTCTTTAAAACTCTATTATTAAAAAGACTTGGTAGTACGATGATAGCTGGTAAAAATACTGCTAAAAAGTTATTAGCAGATGTTAATGGATTATTAGATGATAGTAGTGAAGATGAAGAATTAGAATCAAGTAATGAAGTTTTAAGTGAGTTTAAAGATTTAAGTCCTGAGGAAATTCAATGTTTAAATACTTTAGTATATATGCTTGATGAAAATATTGATAATGACCCTAAATATAATTTAGTTTATAAACTTCTTGTTGAAGATAAATGGTTAAGACGAGGATGTATTATATTCTCACAATATTATGATTCAGCCTATTGGGTAGCTGAAAATTTATCAAAGGACTTAGGAAAAGTTAAAATAGGTATATATGCAGGCGGAGATAAATCAGGGATTTTTACTAATGGTGTTTATGAAAGATGCAGTAAAGAAAATATAAAGAAAATGGTTAAAAATAAAGAAATTAAAGTCCTTGTCGGTACTGATGCAGCAAGTGAAGGTTTAAACTTACAAACATTGGGTTCACTTATAAATCTGGACTTACCATGGAATCCAACTAGATTAGAACAGAGAAAAGGACGTATTCAAAGAATAGGACAAGTATACGATGAAGTTTATATATACAATATGAGATATAAAGATTCAGTCGAAGATAAAGTTCATCATATACTATCAGAAAGACTAGAAAATATTCATAATTTATTTGGCCAAATTCCGGATATTTTACAAGATGTATGGATAGATGTTGCATTAAATGATATAGAAAAAGCTAAGGAAAGAATAGACTCAGTCCCTAAAAAGCATCCTTTTGATTTAAGATATCAAACTTGTGTTGGTGAAATTGATTGGGAGAGTTGCTCGAAGGTGCTGGATGTAGATGAGAAGAGAAAGTATTTGATGAATGGTTGGGAGACTAAGAAATAATATGCCTCTTAATAAATGACATAAATTGTAAAAAATGGTATAATGAAAGAAACTTAAGAAAAGGGAGTGGTTTTTTGGCAGGTATAAATTTAAGTAGTTTTAAAGAATTTAGTAAGTACCCAGAATTAGAAGAAATATATAATAATTTAGAAACAATAGCTTTTAATGAGAATGGAGAGTTAATACAAGATTTAGACAATCTATGGACAAGTATAGAGGGGTATGATAATTTATGTAAAGAGTTAAACGATTTTGAAATAAAATTGGAGCAGCAATTAAAAATTTGCAATGGGCTTAGTGAAGATACCCAACAAAAATATAATGCAATGTTATATGAAGTGAAAACAAAAAAAGATAAGTGTATTGAAACTTTTAGAGATATAAAAGATTTATTAGAAATGAATGGACTTGAAGGAGAAGAAATAGATATAATGAATAGATATTTTACAAACAGCTTATAAATTGATAAAAATTTAGAAGTATTAAATAATTGTACTTGCAAGAAAATATAATGCAAAGTATCTTGTTAAAAGTGTTATTTATAAAAAACTAGATATAAGAGTCAAAAATGATAATTATAAAAACCACCTTTCTAGTTATAATGTAACTATTCGAGCTACAAATATAATAAAGAAAGGTGATTTTATTGCAAAAAAAACAAACACTATCTCATACAAGCCTCTACAAACTCCACAGGAACATCCATACGCACTGCAGCCTTCTCAGGCGTCATACCGCTATTCCAAAATCGCCTACAAACCATTTTTTTATTTTCACCCACCTCAATAATATGCTTATCTGAATCATATAAACGAACCACACGCTGACCCCATGAATGTTCTTTTACAGGATGAATATACTCAATATCATAATTTTGTAGCTTATCTATAAAACTATCAAAATCATCTTCTTCAAAATAAATTTCAAAATTGTTCCCACTAAAGGAAATTTCGTCTGTATCTATAAAGTCTTTGTATGTTTCAAGTGCTTGTAAACTCAATCCGCCGGTTAAGTCTAAAAACTATTTGAAATAAATTTAAAAAATATCAAATTGATATTGAAATTTCCACCAATATGTCTTATTATTATACCTATAGGGGGTATTTTTAAAATACCCTGACATCCAGAAAACATATATTAACAAAATATCAAAAAAATATAAAAAGCATGTTTAAAGCGTGCAAATTTTGTACACAATAAAAAGTAAGGAGGAAATCTTATGAGCAATATAGTAAAAGAGACATATAAAGTGGAAGGCATGACATGCGCCTCTTGTGCTAATGCGGCTGAGAGAGCTGTTAGAAAGCTTGATGGTGTTGTAAACCAAAATGTAAATTTAGCTACAGAAAAACTAACTGTAGAGTTTGAAGATGATAAAATCGACTATGATACGCTGGAAAAGGCGATTAGTAAGGCTGGTTATAAATTAGTTAAAGAGGAAGAAAAAATAAAGAAAATAGAAATGAAAGTTGGAGGCATGAGTTGTGCGGCTTGTGCGAAGGCTGTTGAAAGAGTTACTAAAAAGTTAGATGGTGTTAAGGAATCTAATGTAAATATTGCGACTGAAAAGGCTGTTATTTCATATGATGAAAATAAAGTTTCTCTTGATGAAATTAATAACGCTATTATAAAGGCTGGGTATGAGCCTATTATGGAGTCTAATAATAAAAAAATAGAGCTTACTGTTCACGGTATGACATGTGCTGCTTGTTCAAAGGCTGTTGAAAGGGTGACTAAGAAGCTTGATGGTGTTGAGGATTCTAGCGTAAATATAGCAACTGAAAAGGCGATAATTACTTATGACCCAACTAAAGTAAGATTATCTCAAATTACTAAGGCGATTGAAAAGGCTGGATATGAGCCGATAACTGAGGAAAATAAAGAAACTGTAGATGAGGATCAAAAGAGAAAAGATAAAGAGAGAGATACTTTATTTAGAAAATTTATAGTTGCGATTTGTTTTGCAATTCCTCTATTTTACATTGCGATGGGACCTATGGTTCCGAAACCTTTTGGACCTTGGCCAGTGCCAAATATCATAAGTCCAGAGACACATATTATAAATTATGCACTTATACAAATTGTATTAGTTGTTCCTATTATGCTTGTAGGATACAAATTCTATATAAATGGATTTAAATCATTATTCCATGGAAGTCCAAATATGGACACATTAGTTGCTATTGGTACATCTTCAGCATTTATATATAGTTTATACACTACTATAAATTTAATAAGAAATGCTGGCGTTTCAATGGAAATGCATATGTCTCATCATCACCAACTTTATTTTGAAAGTGCTGGGATAATAATCGCTTTAATACTTCTTGGTAAGTTTTTAGAATCTCGTTCAAAGGGTAAAACTTCAGAAGCTATTAAAAAACTTATGGGGCTACAACCTAAGACTGCGACAATTATGGTTGATGATAAAGAAGTTGAGGTTTCAATTGATGAGGTTTTAGAAGGCGATATAGTCGTTGTAAAACCTGGTGAAAAAATACCTGTAGATGGTAAAATCGTATTTGGACATACGTCAATAGATGAATCTATGCTTACTGGTGAAAGTATGCCTGTTGAAAAGACTGTTGGTGACAGTGTTACTGGTGCTAGTATAAATAAAAATGGTCTTATAAGATTTGAGGCTACTAAAGTAGGTAAAGATACTGCTCTTGCTCAAATTATAAAACTTGTTGAGGATGCTCAAGGAACAAAGGCTCCGATTGCAAAACTTGCTGATACTGTGGCAGGGTATTTTGTGCCAGCTGTTATAACAATTGCTGTAATTTCTGCTTTACTTTGGGCTATTATAGGTAAAGAAAATACAACTTTCGTGCTTACAATATTTATATCAGTTTTAGTAATTGCTTGTCCTTGTGCGCTTGGTCTTGCAACACCAACTGCGATTATGGTTGGTACTGGTAAGGGTGCTGAAAATGGAATATTAATAAAAAGTAGTGTTGCTTTAGAACTTGCACATAAAGTAAATACAGTAATATTTGATAAAACTGGTACAATAACTGAAGGTAAACCAAAAGTTACTGAAATAATAACTTATGGAGATTATGACGAAGATTATCTATTAAAATTAGCTGCATCAGCTGAAAAAGGATCTGAACATCCACTTGGTGAGGCTATTGTTAGATATGCAGAAGAAAAAAATATGAATTTAATTAATGTAGAAAAATTCAACTCAGTTACAGGAAAAGGTATAAATGCAATAATCGACAATAAAAAAATAAACCTTGGTAATGTAAAAATGATGGAGGATTTAAATATATCTTTAGATATAGTTGAAAATAAATATGAAGAATTATCCAAACAAGGTAAAACTCCTATGTTTATATCAATAGAAAATGAACTTGCTGGAATTATTGCAGTTAATGATGTTGTAAAAGAAAGCAGTAAAAGAGCTGTTGAGCTTTTACACAACTTAGGTATAAAAGTTGCTATGGTTACAGGTGACAACAAAAACACTGCAGATGCAATTGCTAAGCAAGTTGGAATAGACATAGTTTTAGCAGAAGTTCTTCCACAAGATAAATCAAATGAAGTTAAGAAATTACAAGCTGAGGGTAATTTTGTCGCTATGGTTGGTGACGGTATAAATGACGCTCCTGCTCTTGCTGCAGCAGATATTGGTATAGCTATAGGTAATGGTACTGATGTTGCTATTGAATCAGCAGATATTGTTTTAATGAAAAATGATTTAATGGATGTTCCAACTGCTATAAAACTTAGCAAAGATACTATAAGAAATATAAAACAAAACTTATTCTGGGCATTTGGTTATAATACAATAGGAATCCCAGTTGCTGCTGGAGTTTTATATATATTCGGCGGTCCGCTTCTAAATCCAATGATAGCAGCAGCTGCTATGAGTTTAAGTTCAGTGTCTGTTGTATCTAATGCTTTGAGATTAAGAAAATTTAAACCTTATAATGCTTAATGATATAAAATATTTTATACATTCAAAACAATAAGTTTAAAAATAAAGTGTAATATTCACCATGACACGAGTTAGAAATTTTTAACAATTATATAAAAATATCTTTAAAAAATTTAAATTAAATAAGAATAAAAATATAAAAAGATTGTTGGATTGCAAAGTCTAACAATCTTTTAATATATATAAAAAAAATTATATGGTAGCAAAAATACAATAAAATAGAATTGGTATTTAATAAAGTAAAACGAATTCATAAATTATTATAAATAATTATATGTTATAATAAACCTAAAGATATGTTTTAACGTATAAAACGTAAATATAAATAATGGGTGGTATTAATCAAAAAATAAAATATATTGGTATTTAGAATAAAGTTTTTTTTGAGTAGGGAGGTTACTGATGGAGAAGTATATACTAGTAGTAGAAGATGATTACAAAAGCCAACAATTATTACAGCAATTCTTAACCTCAAATGGTTATAAAGTAGATTGTGCAAATGATGGTTTGGAAGGAATACAGATGTATAAAGACAGAAATTACAATTTGATACTTCTAGATATAGTAATGCCAAATTTAGATGGGTTTTCCATGTGCAAGATGATAAGAAAAGAGTCAGATGTCCCTATTATATTTGTGACAGCATTAAGTAGTGAAAGCGATCAGATAAAAGGTTTTGATTTATTATGCGATGATTATATTGTAAAACCATTTTCGTATAATTTATTAATAAAAAGAATAGAGGCTGTTTTAAGAAGGTCAAAAGAAGATAAAGCAGGGGTTTATCTAACTTTTGAAAAAATTAAATTAAATCTGAAGACATATTCTGCTGAAATTGATGGTAAGATAATTGATTTAACGCTTAAAGAGTTTAATATTTTAAAATCTTTAATCGAAAATTATCCACAGGTAGTAACAAGGGAAAAATTATTAGATAGCATTTGGGGATATGATTATTTTGGAGATACTAGAATAGTTGATGCACATATTAAAAATATAAGAAAAAAAATAATTTTACCGTACATAAAAACTGTAAAAGGAATAGGTTATACGCTTCAAAAAGATATTTAAATTTTGTTCTCTTTATAAATATTTTATATTATTTTTGGAAAAATAATAATATCTATAAGGAGGTAATAATATGACTAGTTTAAAAACACATATGAAGAATATGAAAGATGATGTTAAAGAAGGTATCCAAAAGGTAGGTCATACTATAAAAAATACAGCTTTTGATTTAAAAGGTGAAGCAAAAGGTGTTATGCAAAATTTAGAGGATAAAAAAGACGAATTAGTGGAAGAATATAAAGAAGAAGAATATCATCGAAAATTAAGAGAACATGTAGATAAAGAAGTCAAAAATGACGATTTTAGAGACAATTCTTTCAAATAAAATTCATATTTTTTAATAAGGGCTAGTACGCTAGAAATAGGGTGCCAGCCCTTATTTTATTGTAAAAATTGTATCAATACAAAAAGCGAAAAATAGAAAAAAACAACAATTACATACAAAATTGTATTACAATCTAAATATAATTTTTTAGGAGGTAATTCTATGGAGAATGTAAAGGTAAATAAAAATGTATCAGTAAGAACAAGAAATTTAGTTACATCAGCATTATTGGCTGCTATAATATGTCTAGTTACAGGGTATATACTTCATATTCCAACTCCAAACGGTGGATATGCTCATATAGGAGATGCAGTTATATATTTGAGTGCATCAATACTTCCACTGCCTTATGCAATAGCTTGTAGTGCGATAGGGGCTGGGCTTGCAGATTTGACAACAGGGGCAATTATATGGGTTTTACCAACATTAATAATAAAACCAATTTTAGTTTTGTGTTTTTCAAATAAAAGCGATAAAATAATAACTGTGAGAAATGTTGTGGGAGCATTTTTTGCTGGGATAATTTGTTGCGTACTTTATATGTTTGTAGAAGGATTATATTTCGGAAATATAATGGCTGCATTTACAATTACTGCAGTTGGTATGATTCAACCAATTGGTAGTTTTATAGCATTTATAATATTAGGCTTAGTTTTAGATAAAATAAATTTCAAAAAGTTTTATAGTGCATAAAAATTTATAATATTAAGGAGAGAAAAATGACATTATTATATCCAATAGGAAAAAGTTTATACGTAAATATAACAAATTTATGTTGTTGTAAATGTGTATTTTGCGTAAGAGATATTACAGATAGCGTGGGTGGAAGTGATAGTCTTTGGCTAGATCACGAGCCTACAATAGATGAGTTAAAAGCAGAACTTGAAAAATTCGATTTAGATGATTATGAAGAAGTTGTATTTTGTGGATATGGCGAACCTCTAATGAGAATAAATGAAGTTGTGGAATTTGCTACATATATAAAAAGTAAGAAAGATATAAAAATAAGAATAAATACAAATGGGCTTGCTGATTTAATTCACAAGAAAAAAACAGCAGTTATGCTTAAAGATGTAATAGATGCTGTATCAATAAGTTTAAATGCACCAAATAAAGAAGTGTATTTAGAAGTTGCAAGACCTGCATTTGGGATAAAATCATTTGATGCTATGCTTAGTTTTGCAAAAGACTGTAAAACTTGTCTAAAAGAAGTATGTTTTTCAGTAGTAGATGAAATATCAGAAGAAGAAATAATTAAGTCACAAGAGTTAGCTGATTCACTTGGTATACCGCTTAGAGTTAGAGTTAAAAATGGTTAGACTGAATTTATATAAAAAGTAAAACTTAATTATACATAAAATAAAGGTGTGAGGAGAAAATAAAATAAATTATTTCTCAATGCACCTTTATTTTTTGCATTAAATCCATTTAAAAAATTTAGATATAATACGATGAAATTCAATTAAAAGTGTCAAAATAGAGAGATAACAGTACTAAATAAAAAATTATAGCGAATAAACTCGATTTATTAAAATATGCAAGAAATACGAATAATAATTTTGATTATATAAAATTTATTTGTACTATTGACTTTTTTTGTCGAATAATTTAAAATAATATTCGCGAAATAAACAAATGGGAGGTATCATTTATGAATCAGGATGCAACATTCATGCAGAAATTGTTTCCAATTTTGACAAATAAAGACGTTAACAAAAGAACAGAAATGATGGCTGGTTTAACAACATTTTTAACAATGGCGTACATAATAGCTGTCAACCCTAATATATTATCAGAAGCAGGAATGCCAGCAGGGGCACTTGTAACATCTACTTGTTTAGGTGCTGCAATAGGTTGTTTCTTAATGGGATTACTAGCAAATATGCCATTTGCATTAGCATCAGGTATGGGACTTAATGCATATTTTGCTTACACTGTAGTAATCGGTATGGGAGTAAGTTGGCATATAGCATTAACAGCAGTATTTGTTGAAGGTATAATATTTATAATTTTATCACTTTTTAAAGTTCGTGAAGCTGTAGTTAATGCAATTCCAAAGAACTTAAAATTAGCAGTTTCAGGTGGTATAGGATTATTCATAGCATTTATAGGTTTAAAAAACTGCGGTTTAGTAGTAGCAAATGAATCTACATTAATCGAAATGGGAGACTTCAACCCAGCTATTATAATAACTTGTATAGGTTTAGTTGTTACAGCAGTTTTAAGTAAGAAAAATGTAAAAGGCTCTATATTAATAGGTATAGTTATTTCTTCATTACTTGCATGGGGATTTGCATTAATAAGCCCAGAAGCTGCAGCTAATCTTGGAATATACCTACCAAATGGCGTATTCAAATTTGAATCACCACTTCCAATAGTAAATAAATTAGACTTTACTTATATTACTAATCCAGAAACAGCATTTAACTTTATAACAGTATTATGTACATTCTTATTCGTAGACTTCTTCGATACTGTAGGTACTGTTGTTGGTGTTGCTTCAAAAGCTAATATGGTTGATGAAGATGGAAAAGTTGAAAATGTTGGTAGAGCTTTACTTTCAGATGCAATAGCAACTACTATAGGTGCTTGGTTAGGTGTTTCAACAGTAACTACTTTTGTTGAAAGTTCAACAGGTGTTCTTGAAGGCGGAAGAACTGGATATACTGCAATAACAGCAGGTGTATTATTCTTAATAGCTATGTTCTTCTCACCAATATTTATAGCAATACCTTCTTGCGCAACAGCTCCAGCATTAATCTATGTTGGATACTTAATGTTAACTTCAGTTAAAGAAATAGAATTTGAAAATATAACTGAAGGTGTTCCAGCGTTTATAACAATAGGTGGAATGGCTTTAACTTATTCAATAGGTGACGGTTTAACATTAGGAGTTTTATCTTATGTATTCATAAATTTATTATATAATTTAATTGCTAAAAAAGAAGATAAAAAACACGTTTCAGGTGTTATGATTGTTTTAGCTATTTTATTTATATTAAAATTATGGTTTATGTAGTATAATAGTACTAGAGCTTCTAGTATAATAGTATAAAAATAGATGGTGCTTTTATACCAGTAGATAATTACTGTATTAAAGCACCATTTTTGTGTTATAATCTAGTATAAGATTTGTAATAATAATGATTAAAAATACAATATATGAGGTAATTAATATAAAAAACAATTAAATATATAAAACTTTATATATTTATAAAGTAGTAAAGGAGAAACAATGAGAGAAGTAGAATTATTAGCTCCTGCTGGTGATTTAGAAAAGTTAAAAATAGCTTTTATATATGGAGCCGACGCCGTTTATATTGGTGGAGAAGTTTTCGGAATGCGTTCTGCAGCTAAAAACTTCTCAAAAGAAGATATGATAGAGGGTGTTGAGTTTGCACACAGCATGGGAAAAAGAGTATTTGTAACAGTTAATATAATTCCAAGAAGTGAGGATATAGACGCTTTAACTGATTATATAAAAGAATTAAGCGAAATAGGTGTAGATGCGGTTATAGTAAGTGACGCTGGAGTATTTAATATAGTTAAAAAAGTAGATCCAAATATGGAGATACACATAAGTACTCAAGCAAGTACATCAAACTATATTGCTGCAAACTTCTGGTATAACCAAGGTGCAAAAAGAATAGTAACAGCTAGAGAGATGTCTTTTGAAGAGACAAAACAACTTAGAGAAAACACTCCAGATGATATGGATATAGAAGCTTTCATACACGGAGCTATGTGTATGAGTTATTCTGGAAAATGTGTAATAAGTAACTATACTACAGGAAGAGATGCTAATAAAGGATCTTGTGCGCAATCTTGTAGATGGAAATACAACTTAGTTGAAGAAAAAGACGGAGAATATGAAAATGTATTAGACAACGAAGATTACCAATTCTTCTTCAACACAAAAGATTTATGTATGATTAAATATATACCACAAATATTTGATAGCGGTATAACAAGTTTAAAAATAGAAGGTCGTATGAAAACAGCTTATTATGTTGCAACAACAGTAAGAGCTTACAGAATGGCAATTGATGCTTATTATAAAGACCCAGAAAACTGGGAGTTTAATCCTATGTGGTTAGACGAACTTAAAAAGGGAAGTCACAGAGATTTCTCAACAGGATTCTTCCTTGATAGACCAGGGAAAAATTCAAACAACTACGAATCAGCTTCATATATAAGAAATTACGACTTTATAGGAATAGTAAGAGATGTCTTAGATGATGGATATATAATAGTAGAACAAAGAAATAAAATGTCTGTAAATGACGATATAGAAGTAATAGGGCCTTATAAAGAAACTATGTTCACAACTATTTTAGAAATGTACAATGAAGATGGTGAGCCGATTGAATCTGCTCCACATGCAAGACAAATAGTTAAGATGAAATTAGGAATTGAAGTTGATAAAAATTATATACTTAGAAAACCTATAATTAAGGGTTAGGGAGGAAAATAATGTTATTAGGAAGAAATAGTAAATGCTGGTGTGGCAGTGGAGAAAAATATAAAAAATGCCACATGGAATTCGATGAGAAATTAAAAGAATACGCAAAAGCTGGTTATCAAGTTCCAACTAGAGATATGATAAAAAACGCTGAGCAAATAGAAAAAATAAAGGAAAGTGCTAAAATAAATACAGCTGTACTTGACGAGGTTGCAAAACATATAAAACCTGGTATGACTACAGAAGAAATAAATACAATAGTTCACAACTTCACAGTTGAACACGGTGCAATACCTGCTCCACTTGGATACGGTGGCTTCCCAAAAAGTGTTTGTACATCAATAAACGACCAAATATGTCATGGTATACCATCAGAAGACGATGTTCTTAAAGAAGGAGATATAGTAAACGTAGACGTATCAACAATATACAACGGATACTATTCAGATGCATCAAGAATGTTCAAAATAGGGGAAGTTAGCGAAGAAGCTGACAGACTTGTAAGAGTTACAAAAGAATGTATGGAAATGGCAATAGCAAATGTTAAACCATGGATTCCAATGGGTATAATAGGTGCTACTATACAAGAACATGCACACAAAAACGGATACACAGTAGTTAGAGACTTCGGTGGACACGGAATAGGTGTTGATTTCCACGAAGATCCATTCGTATTCCACTATGGAAACGAAAACGACGGTGTTCTTATGGTTCCAGGAATGACATTCACAATAGAACCAATGATAAACGAAGGTGGATATGAATTATATATAGACCAAGATAATGAATGGACATCTTACACAGATGACGGAAAATTATCAGCACAATGGGAAAATATGATATTAGTAACTGAAGACGGTTGCGAAATATTAACTTATTAATTAGAATTTATAAAATTAACATAAAAGTATGGATATCTTATATGAGGTATCCATATTTTTTTGATTTTAATATATTTAAAAATAACAATAATGAATTTTATATTTAATGTAATTAGTGTTCAATCTAATTTATATTTTGATATACTATAAATAGAGAGAAAGAAATATATTTATACAAATGAGGGGAGATTAAAACAATATGAATCAAGAAAATACAAACAATAAAACTATAAAAATAATAGTGGGAGCAGTTATTTTAGTGGGGTTAGTAATTTTTTTCAGCAAAGATAGTATAATGTATGGATATTATGTCAATAAAGGAGATAAAGAAGTAGAATCTTGGAAAGCAGTACAAGATTATACAGATGCATTGAAAATAAAATACGATGACCTTCTAGTTGATAAAATAAAATTAAACGTCTTACAAAGCGATGAATACGCAACATCATTATTAGAAGACTTAGATGGAGTTTTAAAAAGTAGTGATTTAAACCAACTATATGTAGATGTATATGTAAAAGAAGCTACAAATGCATATAAAGAGGGTGATTATAAACTTTGTGAAAAGGAATTAGATAAAGCTGTATTTTATGGATACTACAAAAATGACTTTAAATATATAGATGAATTAGAATCATATAATAAAACAAATAGCAGTTCAAATAATAATACAAATAAAGTAGTGAGAAATAACAGTAATTCATACTACAACTACAACAGTAATGAATATATAATTCCAGACAGTGATTCTAGATATCTTACAAGAAGCGAACTTAGCAGATATACAAAAACAGACCTTGGGTATATAAGAAATGAAATATTTGCGAGATATGGATATGTATTTTCAAAAGCAAAATACAGAAATTATTTTGGAGCTAAATCTTGGTATTATCCAGACCCAACTGTTCCAGATGATGAAAGTATATTAAATAATGTGGAACGTGCAAATGTTCATTTAATAAAATCTATGGAGTAAAGTTGATAAAATATAGATAGAATAATAAAAAATACAGAAATATATAATTTGATTTATAATAAAATTAAATAATTCTTAAAAATATATAGCAAAAATAGAAAAAAATTGATAATATACTAATGGAGAGATATTCATTAGTCATGTTAAAAAAATAACATCGATGTACGCAATGGTACTTAATATGAATAAAAACACAAAAAATTGACAAACTAAAATAAAAACATCGGAGGGTATATGAAATCAAAAGTAGGAATTATCGGAACAGGGATGGTTGGAATGAGTTATGCATATTCAATGGTAAACCAAGGAACATGCGAAGAACTTGTTTTAATCGATATCAATAAAGAAAAAACAGAAGGTGAAGCAATCGACTTAAATCACGGTCTTAGCTTCGCACCACGTAAAATGAAAATATACTCAGGGGATTATAGTGATTTAAGTGATGCAGCTCTTGTTTGTATAACAGCAGGACCACCACCACAAGAAGGCGAAACAAGACTAGATACAATACATAAAAGTATAGCTGTTATGAAAAACATAATATCTAATATAAAAACTTCTGGATTTGACGGCATAATATTAGTAGCTACAAACCCAGTTGATATCATGACTTATGCAGCTTGGAAATTATCTGGTTTTGACAAGACTAAAGTAATAGGTTCTGGAACTACTCTAGATACAGCAAGACTTAGATCTGCATTAGGAGAAAAATTAAATATAAATGAAAAAAATATACATGCATATGTAATTGGTGAGCACGGAGATTCACAATTCGTTCCTTGGAGTTATGCTCTTTGTGGACCAAAACCAATATATCACTTTGCAGCGAAAAACAAAGGAATAAGTTTTGAAGAATTAAGCGAAATAGAAGATGAAGTTAGAAATATCGCATATAAAATAATAAAAGCAAAAAGAGCGACTTACTATGGAATAGGTATGTCTCTTGCAAGAATTACTAAAGCAGTATTAGACAACGAAAACAGTATACTAAGTGTATCTTCATACTTAGATGGAGAATATGGACATGATGATGTTTATATATCTGTACCAAGTGTAATAAATGCTGATGGAGTTAGAGAAGTTGTCGACCTTAACTTAGACAAAGAAGACAAAGAAAAATTCGATAAATCTGTAGCTATTATGAAAGAAAATATTGCGAAATTAGATTTACAATAGTCTAAACTAAGCCCAATTGATATTAAACCAATTGGGCTTTTTTAATTGTGTGATTTGAAAATTAATCTAAGGAATTATATATATAATAATAGAAAATATTAAAAACAACCAACCTTCCAAAATGAGGAAATAAATGATTGTGATATTTAGTTGACAATTATTATCATTATCAATATAATTAAATTAAGGTGATAATAATTATCAATTACGGAGGGTATAATCATGAATACAGATTGTAAAAATAAGTGCGAAAATAAAAATTGTGAAAATAAAACAAATTCATCATATATAAAGAGAATAATAAAATTAATCGGGCCTGTGATTTTAGGATCAAAGCCGTCCGAGATTGTAAATATTCCAGGATGTCCTGAAGAAAAAATTATTAAACTAAACGAAATAGAATCCTTTTTTGGAAATTGCAAAAAAGTAAAATATAAAATTATAAATGTACACGATGGCAGCAAAAGGGTTTTATTTATAAATGAAAAATCTATGAATAGACGACTTTTAGATAAAAAATGCAGAAACTTTTTGAGATTTTTAGGCTATCCAAGAGAATATAATTTCGAAGCATATATGAGAGAATTAATGCTTAGATTAGAATCTGAAGAATTTCCCCACGAAATAGGGATTTTCCTTGGTTATCCATTAAAAGACGTTCTTGGATTTATGGGATACGGAAAACAAGAATTTGTAGAAGTTTGTAGCTGGAGAATTTATGGAGATAAAGAAGTTTCTTATAAAATCTACAATAGTTTTTTAAGAGATAAGATGAAGATGCATGACCTTGTTGAGAAGATGTCCATAAGCGAGCTTAAAGATGTTATATAGATATTTATATTAAAAAGTATTAACTAGTAGATATATTATTTGCTAGTTTTTTGTTGTATAAAAAACATAAAATTGGGTAAAATAACAAAAACTATATATAAAAGTTTAGAAAAATTTACTTAAAATATATAAAATTAATATTAAATGTAAAAATAAAAGGGAAACACAATGCTTATGTAGAATTTAATAAAATCAATATTGTAAATTTGGGGGTGCGAAAATGGGGAATTTAACAACGGTAAATTATAATATAGAAAGAAAAATAAAAGAAAACTTTGATAATGAAGCCTATATAAATAAAGAAACTCAAAATTTGAAATATAAGCCCATTGAAGAAGAATATGCATATAAAATAAAGGAAATATTAAAGGTATGCCAATTGGAAAGAGAGATAAATCTAGATATTTTATCTAATAAAATAATAATACAACATATCTCAAAACCAATAGATGTTGGCGAAAATGGATATAGTTGTGCACTTTTTAAAGACAAACAAAATAGCGATTTTGATGAAAATGATGAATATGAATTAAGTTTAGGAGTATTTGATTTTGACGAAGAAAGCAGGATAAAAGGTACTACTGTTTATTTACAACATTGGGGAAGTGTTATTGATTTTTTAGATTTATCAGATGCTATAGAACAAGATGAAAATATATACATATTAAAAAATATATCTAATGCAAAACAGTTTGGAGCTATTTGCAAATTATATAGAAATGTAAAAAATCACGAGGGAATAATAAAAAGACAAGAAGATTTAATACAAAAGTTAGGAAGCCAAGTTGTCGAATATGACGATGCAGCTTGGATTATTGTAAATAGTATTAAAAAAGAAGACTTAAATAATGAAGAAAAGTTTAAAGATGTATTACATAAATTTTTAGAAGACTTTATAAAATATGCGTTTACAGTAGAGTTTATTTCAAAGGGATATTAATCCAAAAATTTAGACAAAAAATATTCTTAAATATTAGAAAATTTGCTTAAAATATTTAACTGAAAAATAATACAAACATATTGAAATAACTTGTATACAAATAAGAATAATATGGTATAATATCTAATTGTGATTGAAACAAAAGGAGGTTATATCATGAAAAAAAATAAGGATATTTTAATACAATACATAGGATTAATAATAGCTTGTATGATAATGGCTGTTGGATTAAATATGTTCTTAGTTCCAAAGACAATCGCACCAGGGGGTCTTAGTGGTCTATCTGTTGTAATATCAAAACTTACTGGATTTCCAGTATCTAACATATTATTCACGATAAGTACACCGCTTTTACTTTTCTCAGTGAAAATATTAGGTAAAAAAGATGCAATAAAAACATTTATAGGAATGGCAATTCTTACACTTTCACTTAAAGTAACAGAGCCATTATCGACTATATCACTTACTGACAATACGCTTTTAGCTGCTATTTCAGGATCTATACTAGTCGGATTATCTCTAGGAATACTTTTCAGAATTGATGCATCAACTGGTGGTACAGATTTAATTGCACTTATGCTAAATAGAATAATACCAAGTATACCAGTATCTAAATGCTTAAGTATGATAGATGGAACTGTTGTAGTTTTAGCCGGGGTAGTAAATATGAATTTTGAAACAGGACTTTACTCAGCAATTGCACTTTACATAATGGTCAAAATCATAGATACAATCACAGCAGGATTTGACTATGCAAAGGCATTCTTTATAATAACTGAGAAAAAGGATGTTTTACAAGAAGCTATTATAGAATTAAACAGAGGTATTACTATTTTAGATGCAAAAGGTGGATATACTAATGAAGATAAAAATGTAATGCTTGTTGTTGTAAATCAGAAAAAACAAGAAGTCGCGCTTAAAAAAATGGTTAAAGAACTAGACGAGAAATCGTTTATTATTGTTACTGATGTTTATGAAGTACTTGGTAAAGGATTTAAATCTATTGACGCGGTTTAGGATTTAAGGCTGTATGGAGAAAATTTTTCTCTGTATGGCCTTTTTATGTATATTTGCAAATAATGATATAATAAAAATAGATGATAAATTTATTAAGGGGAAATTTTATATGAAAGAATACGATAATATTAATACAAACAAAAAAATACTGTTAAATAAAATGTTAGATCCAAGCAAGTTTACTACAAGTTATAAAATAATGTGGTTTTATGCAATATACAAAGAAATGCTTAGTGGTCATAAAAAAGCCTCTATAAAGAAACTTTCAGCAAATATGGTATCAGCTGCATATTACCCAATAGAACATGAAAATTTAGATTTTGGAAAACTAGACAAGTTAAGTTATATTACATTTTACTTAAAAAATAATTTAAAGATAGACACACTAGAAAATGAGGATTATATTTGTTGGTATATAATGGGAAGTAATGATGAAAAATTAAATGAGATGGTAATTAAATTAGGCAAATATGTACCATATAGATTAATAAGACCTTTTTATGATGATTTTATAAAAGATAAAGAATATAAAATATGTAAAAAGATGCCTGATGCTTATATTAACAAATATATTCAAGAGTTAAATGAGGAAAAAGATGATATAGATGTACTTTATAAAATAAATAAAAATGGCGATATGATAGAATTTTGTGAGTCATGGATAAAATATATTATGGAGAATAAAAATTCAATCTTATATCTAATAAAACATAAATTGATATCATATTTAGAAACTAAAAATCCTGATGACAATAAAATAGAATTTAAATTAGGTAGAAAGCTAGCTACAGATAAAAATCTAAGTTTTTAAAAATATTAAAACAAATATTTTTATTATTCAAATCTTAGGTATAGATAAACAAACAAAATGAGGTTATACTAATATATAAATAATAAAATACATAAAAATTACATCGGAGGCAATATGAAAAGAACAGATTACATATCATGGGACGAATATTTTATGGGAATTTCTCTATTATCAGGTATGAGAAGTAAGGATCCATCTACACAAGTTGGTGCATGTATAGTAGACAGCGATAATAGAATAGTATCAATCGGGTACAATGGATTTTTAAATGGATGCAGTGATGAGGATTTCCCTTGGGAAAGAGAAGGTGATTTTTTAAATACGAAATATCCATATGTTGTTCATGCGGAACAAAATGCGATTTTAAATGCACGTGGCAAGAATTTAGAGGGATGCAGCATTTATGTAAATTTATTCCCATGTCATGACTGCGCAAGAAATATAATTCAGTCTGGGATTAAAAAGGTTTATTATTTAGAAGATAAATATAAAGATACAGATTCAACAAAGGCTTCTAAGTTTATGTTTGAGAAGGCAAAAGTTGAGTGTATTAGATTAAAACCTAGAGCTGAGAAGATTGAAATATCTTTTAAAACACAAGATTAGTTTTTTGATTTAAATTAAGAAAATTAATTCTAATAGGTATTAAAATAACACCATAACATAGAGACAGATTACTATGTTATGGTGCTTTTGTGTTTTGTGTAATATTCGTATAAGTGTGAATTATTTTCGGTATACTAAAATTATACCTGCGCGGAAATTCGAGACTTTGGCGAATGTTTTAAAGCTTATCATGAATTAATGTACGTGAAAATTAATATAAGTATAAGGTTTTATTACAAAAATAAAGCATTATCTTAAATATAATACTTAAAATTATCAAATCTATATAAATACCCATTAAAACATGGTCTAATTGTTCTAAATATATGTATTTTTGTAAAATTATTACAAATAATTAAAACTATTGAAATAGATTTAAAAACATATTAAAATGAATGAAATTAGGGAAAGTTATGAATTAAAACGTAAAATATAGGTTGATGAAGAAGGCGAATATGATATTAGGAAAACTTGCTAAAACAGGAGCGTTAGTCGCATCGGGTATTTTAATAGGTGGATTATTATCTTATAATTCTGAAAAAACAAAAATAATAAATGGGATAGATTATCTTAAAAATACTGCGATAGAAGCTAAGAATGAAGTATCTCAAGTAACTGCACAAAGAGATAAGTTAAAAGAAGATTTAGAAAAGGTAAAATCACAGCTAGAAGAGAAAAAAGAAAAAGTAGAAGAATTAACTGATGAAAGGGATTCTTATAAAAATAGAGTTTCAGAGTTAGAAGAACAATTAAAAAATACAGTATCTAAAGAAGATTCAGATGAGTTAAAAAATGAGATAAAAAGGCTAAATCAAACAATAAGAGATTTAGAGACGGAATTATCTAATTTATGCAATAAAATGACCGAGTTGGAAAAAACTTTACAAACATCTCAATCTGAAATAAATAGATTAAATGATTTAATAGCTCTTAAAGATAAACTTTATACTCAAACTTACATGAAAGCTATGGAATATGAAGATAAAATCGAAGAGCTAAAAGAAGCTTTAAAAGTTAAAGAAGCTACAATTTCAAGGTTAGAACAGGAACTAGAAGAATTAAAAAATGCAAATAAAAATCAGTATAGCGAAAATGTAGAATTAAAATCTGAAATAGCAAACTTAAAGTCTGAAATAACTAAATTAAATAACGAAAAAAGTGAGCTTGAGTCAACTATAGCAGATTTAAATAATCAATTAGAAGACTCTAGAAATGAAATCAGCAGTGTGATTGATAGAGCGAATCAAGAAATCCAAAGAGCAAATCAAGATCAACAAGATATATTAGAAGCTGTTGAGAATGCTAAAAATGAAGTAGAAAATTATTAATAATATTTATATAAAAAGATAGAGCCCCGGCTGTTAGATGAATCTGATAGTCGGGGTTTTTAATATGAAAAATATGTAAAATCAATAAATTAAATATTAATATAATTATTAAAAAGATTTAAACAGTTTTTTTGCTGTAAAAATAGATGAAATTATGTATAATCAAGTAAACATCGACAAAATTTTGTAAGAAATTACTTTTAAGAAAATTCGGAGAAATACGAAAAATATGTAAAAATATACTACAATAATATTAAGAAAACAAAAAAGGAGGTATTAATATGACTAGCAAAATAAGAGTAGAAGAAATTGTAGATTTAATAGATTTTCTTTGTATTTGTGGATTTCCTGAAGAATTTGAAATAATGGGAAGATTAATCGTAGATAAACTATCTTACGTTTCAGATTTTTCAATGGATAATGGAAAGGCTAAAGAATGGTCAGGGGCAATTTTATATTTAATTGCAAAAGAAAGTGGACTATTTAAGATGTCAGAAGTTAGAAAAAATGATGAAATGTGTATATCTGAAGAAAAAATGGCAAAACTTATAATAAGAGTAAAATACGATATTATGAAATATAATGCTGATAAAATAAGAAAAGCATTGCCAAAAAACTTTAAATGTTATGTTAAACTTAAAAATAATGCAGCTTATGAAATAATGTCTAACTTCAGTACTAATGTAAAGAGTGCTAAAGACATAACAAATATAGATGATATATGTGAATATTTTTATGATTTTCCGCTACAAGTTCTTGAAGCAATAGAAGATTATATTAATCAACAATTTAGAAAAGTTACAATTCAAAATAGAAAATATTTACTTGAAGAAGCTAGAAATAAAATTCCAGATGATGTTTTTGAAAATTTACATGGAAGATTTCTTGATAACAATGAAACAATGACTTATTTAAGATTAAAGTTTGATATAGGCATACTTAATTATGTTGGATACAACTTTAAGGATGCATTACAACCATTTAAAGAAGTTTTAGAATTAGATAAAAAAGATATGTTTGGCGCTAGACATAGAATATTACCTTGTTTGATAAAACTTAACAGACTTGAAGAAGCTAAACAATTTGTTTCTGAATTTAAAAATGATGAAAGTACATTTATGTTATATAACAAAGCTCTATATTATCATATTTGTAATGATGAAGTTAATGCAAATTTATATATACAAAAAGCTTTTGAAAAAAATAATATTGTACCAAAATATATTTTAGGTATAGAAGATAAAAGTTTTGAAGAGGAAAACGTTACAGATTTTATGGGTGGAGTAAAATCAATTTATCCTGAAGGTAGTAAAGAAGAAGCTTTAGTTTATAAAAATGTTATAGATTTATTTTGGAGAGATACACAAGAAAGAAGATTATGGCTTTTAGATGAATATTTTTCTTATTTAGAAAGAAGTAATATTGAAATAGAAGTGAAAAGAGATTATATAGAAAATAATATTGTTAAATATTTTGAAGGATATCAAAAAATAAAAGATAAAAATTTAGATGAAGAAGAGATACAAGTTAAAAAATATTTAGATATAATAATAAAAGAAATATTTGAAGCATACAAAGAAGAATATAATCATATTGATGAGTATGATTTTATAAAAAAAATATTTGACAATAATAACGAAAATGAAATATATGTAGATGAAGATTTAATATTAAACCAAAATGATGCTGAAATTACAAGCTTTAGTCAAGATATATTTAACTCATCAGATGATGATGAAGATTAAAACATAATAAATAAAATAAATACAAAATCCCCCAAAAAGTACTATAATAAAACTATACAATAATATCAGGGGGTGCTCAAATGCAAGAAGTATATGAATTTTTAAAAGCTTGTGGTACATACTACCTAGCGACTGTTGAAGGAGATCAACCGAGAGTTCGTCCTTTTGGAACTATAGACATATTTGAAGACAAATTATATATTCAAACTGGTAAAGTGAAAGACGTATCAAAAGAAATGCAAGCAAATCCTAAGGTAGAGATATGTGCCTTTGATGGTCAAAAATGGATACGTGTTGCAGGGGAAGTGGTAAGAGATGATAGAGTTGAACCTAAAAAACATATGTTAGACAGTTATCCAAACTTACAAGCTCTTTATCGTGCTGATGACGATAATACAGAAGTTCTTTATTTAAAAAATGCGACTGCTACAATATCTTCATTTACTGAAGAACCTAAGGTTATAAAATTTTAATTGATATAAAAGGATTATAATATCCTATAAATTATGAAAAGACTCCTTATTTTGGTTAATTCCATATAAGGAGTCTTTTATTAGAAATCATCAGAAAGAGCAGTTTACAAAGAATTACTAAAAACACTTGGTCTAGGACTAGAAAATCGTATGACTTCAAAAGTCGGATTACTTTCTGGGGGCCAACGCCAAGCACTTACATTATTAATGGCAACACTTAAAAAGCCAAAACTTCTTCTTCTAGACGAACACACAGCAGCACTTGACCCGAAAACTGCCACAAAAGTTTTAGAAACAACAGATGAAATTATAAAACGAAACAACCTAACAACACTAATGATTACACACAATATGAAAGACGCAATCGCCCACGGAAACCGCCTTATAATGATGATGGATGGAAATATTATTTTAGATATTAAAGGCGAAGATAAAAAGAAACTTACTGTGGAGGATTTGCTTCATAAATTTGAAGAGGCTAGTGGGGAAGAATTTGCTAGTGATAAGGCGCTTTTAGGATAAAGAGTGCTTTGGAATTTATTTAAATATAATTAGAAAGACACAGGATGGAATGTATAATATGTACTAATCGCTGTGTCTTTTTTAGTTTTATGATTTTTGGATTGGAAAGATTAAGGGTAATATATAGCCATAAATGTGCAATAAATACTGTAAAGTGATAAAATTTAATCAATAGATATAAAAAAGTGTTTGGAGGGGAATTTATGAATAAATATAAAGTAACTTTAAGCAAAAAAGGAAAACAAATTAATTCAGTAGATGATTGGTATAAGTATGCACCACCTATGAAAAAGGATATACATTGGAAAGATGGAAAAAGTGCAAAAGAATTAGCTAAATATATAATAGAAGGAAATAAATATTTACCTCAAGAATTAGAAGTTTTATTAATAAAAATAGGATGCCAACCAAGTGGAGAATTACAAGGAGAACCAGAAGCTATTACAGGATTAAAGTCTAGAGGTCAAGGGAGAACCCATGATTTATTATTAGTTAAAGAAAATGAAGTGGTAGTAGGGATTGAAGCTAAAGTAGAAGAACCATTGGACGAACCTGTATATAAAATAATAGAAGAGTTGATTATGAAAAAACCAGAAGATGCTAAAGGAAAATATGAACGTTTAAAATATTTATATAAATGTATATATGATTCTGAAATAGATAATACATATTTAAAATATCAGTTATTAACAGCAACAGTTGGAACATTACTTGAGGCTGAAAAAGTAGGGGCTAAAAAGGGAGTTTTAGCTGTTATAACTTTTATATCTGCATTAGGACATATGTCTAATTCTATGAAGAAAAACAAAGACTATTTAAATTATTTTATAAGTACAATTTCTAAGTATAAACAAAGTGAAGGATTTTATAGATTACCAGGGTTTGAAGATATAGAATTTTATGTGGAAGATTTATATATATAAGTTTAAATATAAAGTAAGGGGGCTATTATTAGTCCCCTTATTTTGCATTAAATAACCTAATTTGTCTGTGCAACTTCAACCTCAACTTCATAATTTACAAGTCCTGAAACCTCATCCATCTTTTTCTTAAAAACAAAATTAAAAAGCGCTATACATCGTCCAACGCCAATCATAGCAATCAAAGTCCCAAGTACAATTGCAACGACATTGCCAGTAAACAATAACCCAATGCCACATGTTGTAGCGACTGAAAATAAGTCGATTGTATTTTTACCAAAGCCAAGCCCCTTATTTAATAAATCACCAACAGCCTGTGCGAGACCATCTGCAGGATTTGGAACAAGTTTCATATTTACTGTCATAGCAGCTCCTATAGATGTCACGATTATTGCAACTAAAAGAAGCAATAGATTTTGCCATAATGTAGTGTAATTGAACTGAAAAATCCCGTTGAAAAAGTTTATAAGAACACTGAATAATAAACTAAAAGGTATTTGCAAGATGTCTATCCATTGTCTGTTTTTACCTTTTATTATAAATTGGATTATTACAAACATTGTATATACAACAAATGTCATAGTTGCAAAGTTTAAATTAAAAATACTTGATATCGAAAATGGGATAGATATGATTGGAGATACTCCAAGTCCCGATTTTGTGTTTAATGTAATGCCGATTGAAAGGACGACAAGCCCTATTGAATAAATCAAAATGCGATAAAACCAACAATTATTTTTACTGTTTTCCATTTTACATCACTCTTTCTAAAAAATATCCTCTAATAATAAATTGTATAGTTTATTTGGGGTATAGTCAATATATGGAAATAACTTTGGTATATATGTTAAATAATAAAATTTTCTATATAGTAATGATAAAAAAAGTAAATTTTTGAATTATTTCAACTAAAGTGTGGAAAAAATTGGAAATGAAGATTAGAATTAATATATAAAAACACAACGAGGAGATAACATGAACAATAATTTAAAATACGTAGCCACAAATATGACGATGTTATTTTGGGTAAATGAAATGATAACTGGCGCAAAACTAAAAAAACAAGGCAAAACAGAAAAAGAAATAAGAGCATTATCACAAGATGAAGATCTATTTCAAGCTGGCAGTGAAAATTTCAGAAAAAAAGCAGCATCGGGTGTGATATCAAGACTAAAGACATTAGATGAATTTACAACAGAATTACTTTGTAACTGCAATATAGAAACAGCTAAGCAAATCACAATTTACTCTATATTAAAAAGTGATTTGCTATTTTTTGATTTTGTAAATGAATTGTACAAAGAAAAGATTATTTTAAAGGACTACAAAATAACAGATGCAGACATAGCAATATTTATAAATAGAAAGCAAGAACAAATAGAAAAGATAGCTTCATGGAAAGAATCTACAATAAGAAGATTAAAAAATAACTATATTTCTTATTTGTGTGAAGCAGGATTTATAAAGAAGCAAAAAAATTATCTAGAAATAATTAAACCAGTAATAGATAAAACATTTGCAGAGCATTTAAAAGAAATAGGGGAAGAAATATATTTAGAAATTATGACAGTATATATATAAATTAAAAAGATAGTAGATGTATTAAAAACTAAAGTAGTAAGAAATTGCGGGGGATAGTATGAAAGATATACACCAAAGGTTAGGTGAAATAAAGGAGAGAATAACAGATAAATCATTTAGAGAAAATAAGGGACTTGGAAACGAAATTGGATTTCATATATTTGATTATGAACCAAAATATGAGATGCTAGTTCGTGATTATGTATTTAATTTGCAAAAGCAAATCAAAAAAGAAAATACCGATATAAAGATAAGAGAATTTGATTTATATGAAATCATGCTAGAAGTATTAGAGCAAAGAGGATATTTAGAGAAAAACTTTGAGATGGAACAAAAAAAGGGAAGTGAGTTTGTATTTTATGCCACAGAAAAGACACTTAGATTAACATCTCAAAATGAAGATAATAAAATAGTTCAATATATTATAGATAGAACTCAAAGTGATGAAATAGTATTTTTAACTGGGGTTGGGAAAGTATGGCCTATAATCAGGTCGCATACAGTTTTAAACAACTTACATAGAGCATTAGACAAAGTTCCAGTAGTTTTATTTTTCCCAGGAACATATGACGGGGGATCACTTATGTTATTTAATGAAATAAAAGATGATAATTATTATAGAGCATTTCAATTAGTAGACAAGTATTAATCATCAAAAATCAAGTTAATAAGGGGGTTAACTATGAGGTTATATGATATATACCAAAAAGCGATTGATAGAGAAATTACAGGGGTAATAAAAGTAGGACAAGATGATAATAAAAATGTGTTGCAAGAATTAGAAGAATATGTTTTAACTGATGAACTTAGCCAACACTTTGATACACTTTTTGAAAACTATAAAAAAGGTATAGTAGCAAATACAGATAAAATGGGTGTTTGGATTTCTGGATTCTTTGGTTCTGGGAAATCACACTTTCTAAAAATCCTATCATATTTACTAGAAAATAAAGAAATAGACGGAAAAAGAGCCATAGATTTTTTTGAAACAAAGATAAAAGATCCAATGGTTCTTGCTGACATGCAAAAAGCTGGGAATACAAGTACAGATGTAATACTTTTCAATATCGATTCTAAAAGTGAGTCTAATTATAAAACTTCAAAAGATGCAATTCTTAAAGTATTCAACAAAGTATTTGACGAGATGCAAGGATATTGTGGTGTTTTACCATGGGTTGCTGATTTAGAACGACAAATGGTAAAAGAAGGTGTATATGATAAATTCAAACAAGTTTTTAAACAAGAAAGTGGATACGAGTGGGAAAAAAGTAGAGAAGATATTTTCTACGAAGGTGATGCGGTAGTTGCAGCATTAAACAAAGCTAGAGGTATGAGTGAAGAAGCTGCTAATAATTGGTTAGAAAAAGCAGATGGAAATTACAGTTTGAGTATAGAAAAATTTGCAAAGAAAGTAAATGAATATATAGAAAGCAAAGGCCATAATCACCATGTTGTATTTTTAGTGGATGAAATTGGACAATATATTGGTGATGACAGCGGACTTATGTTAAATTTACAAACAGTTGTAGAAGATTTAGGCATATACTGTTCGGGCAAATGCTGGGTATTAGTGACTTCACAACAAGATATAGACACACTTACAAAAGGACAAGTAAGAGGAAATGACTTTTCAAAAATACAAGGTAGATTTAACACAAGACTTAGTCTATCATCTTCGAATGTAGATGAAGTAATCCAAAAACGTCTTTTAAGTAAAACTGATGGAGCAAAACAAACTTTAGAAATCATGTATTCAAATAAAGAGTCTATTCTTAAAAATATAATAAACTTTACTATAGACACAGCTGAAATGAAGAACTATCAAGATTCTAAAGATTTTATAGAAACTTATCCATTTATACCATATCAATTCAATCTTCTTCAAAAAGTATTTGAAGGAGTTAGACAACATGGTGCAAGTGGAAAACATATATCAGAAGGAGAAAGATCCTTACTAGGTGCATTTCAAGAATCGGCAGTAAGATATAAAAATTATGAGTTGGGAACTTTGATACCTTTTCATGTTTTTTATGAAACGATAGAAAACTTCTTAGATGGAAATATAAAATCAGTAATTTCTCAGGCTAGTAAAAATACTAGATTAAATGAATTTGATGTAGATGTTTTAAAAGTTTTATTCTTATTAAAATACGTAAAAGAAGTAAAACCTAACTTAGAAAACATATCTATTCTTATGTTGTCTAATATAGATGATGATAAGATTGAAATTAAACGAAAAATCCAAGAATCAGTAAACAAGTTAATAAGAGAAACATTAGTTCAAAAAAATGGAGATGAATATGAATTTTTAACTAATGATGAACAAGACATAAATAAAGAAATTCAAAATATGCAAGTTGAAATCGGTGAAATTATTGAAAAGGTAAAAGAAATTGTATTTGGAGACATTTATAGAACTACCAAATTTAGATATTCATCTAAAAAAGACTTTTCATTCAACAAATACATAGACGAAAGCCCACATGGAATAGCAAACAACGAAGTCGGAGTTAAATTGATAACACCTCATTATGATATAGATGATATGACAGCCTATGATTTAAAACAATTATCAATTAGAGAAAACAATGTAATTATAAAACTAAGTAATGATATGTCTTATTTAGAAGAGATAGAAGAAGCTCTAAAAATAGAAAAATACTTGAGACTTAATAGTGGTTCAAAATCAAATTCAACAGTTGAATCTATAAAAGACCGCAAAGGAACTGAAAAAATAGAGAGAAGAGAAAGGGCAGTTTTATTATTAAAAGAAAATATAAAAACTGCAGAAATATATATAAATGGCTCTTTGATGGATATTAAAGAAAAAGAAGCTGAAAACAGAATAAACGAAGGACTAAAGATCTTAATAGATACAGTATATAACAAATTTAGTTATATTAAAAAGAGTATAAATTCAAATAAAGAGCTTGTAGAGCTTTTATCAAATAGAAAAAATGAACAAATATCTATAGATGGATTTGATGAAGATGAAAATAAATTAGCTATAGATGAAGTTTTTAGATATATAGAAAGATACAGCATAGGAACTTCAATAACTATAAAAACGATACTTCTATCTTTTTCAAAAGCACCTTATGGATGGGATGATTTAGATATCCAAGGAATTATAGCCAAGCTATTTAAATCACAAAAGATAAAACTAGAATGTAGTGGTGAAAATATAACACTAGACAATAGAGATGTAGTCAATTATATAACTAAAAGAGATTATGTTGAAAAAACTAAAGTTAAAGTTAGAAAAGGTGTCCAAAATAAATATATAAAAGATGCCAAAGAAATATCTAAAGATGTTTTTTACCACACTATAACCGAAAGTGACGAAGATGGGGTTATGGCTAATTTCAAAAATAAAGCTAAAGATGTAATTTACGAGATAGATAGATTACTAGACGAGTATAAGTTTGGAAGATATCCAGATAAAAAAATACTTGAAGAAGGAAAAAAATTAATCGAAGATGCTATTTATTATAAAGAACCACTTGAATTCTTTAAAAATATAAGTGATTTATATGAGGATTTTCAAGATTATGGAGACGATAGTGAAGAAATTCGTAAATTCTTTAAAAAAGATAATGGCAAAGACAGTATTCAAAAGGTCAATTTTGATAAAGGATTAAAGACAATTAAACATGCTGAAGAAAATATGGATTATCTAGATGATGCAACAAAATCTATAGTAGACAATATTAAACAAATAGCAGAAATGGATAAGCCTTATAATAAAATTCATGAACTTCCAATGATGATTGAAAAATACAATGATAAATTGATTGAGCTATATGAAAATGAAGCTAAAAATATAGAACCTATTTTAAAAAATCACAAAGCAGAAGTTATAGATTATTTAAATCAATTTGATTTTAGAGATGAATTTAAAAGTGAATATATTAAGAAATTTGATGACCTTATAAATAAACTTCAAAACGCTAAACAGTTTAATGAAATACTAGCAATGCCACAAATCTCTAAAAGAACTAAGGAAAATTGTATTAGTGAAATAGATAAAGAACAAGAAAAAAGAAACAAAGACAGTAAAACTAATGGGGGCGATGGTGCAGATATAATCAAGGACCCACCAGTAGTTAAAGAAATTAGAAAAGTGCATAAGTCTAATTTAATATCTGAAAATAGTGTTATAAGTAGTCAAGAAGATATAGATAGATTGTTAAATAATTTAAAAAATAAGTTAGAAAAAGAACTTAAGCAAAGTGGAAAATTTAAATTAGTGTAGGAATACTATTATATATTTGATAGGAGAAACAAAATGATAAAAATATATTTAGATTTAAACCATAAATTAAATGAGAAGGCACAAAAAAATATATGCAAATTTATTAATTTTTTTGTAGATGGATTAAAAGAAGCAATTTCACAAGAAGATGAAGATGACTATTATGAAATTGTATTTCCAAGGTTTATTGTAAGAAAGAATAAAGAACTTTGTAAAAATGTAATAATGGATTTATATGATTGGTCTAAAGACTCATATACCCATACTCTTAAACCACTTTATGAATATGCATTTTTTTATATATTAAATTATTGCAGAGAGATAGACGAAGATATTTATAAAGAAAGAAAAGAGAGTCTATTTAGTATGAAGTATGATTTGAAAGATGATGTTGATGATTTAGAATTAGAAATTGATACATTTAGTTTTTATGAAGCGTATTGCTTTCTAGATATAGATTTTTTAGATGTATCAGCAATGTATGAGCTTTATAAAAAATCACCATTACTAGTTGATTATATGAATGTTGAATTAGATGATTATATAGATTTGATGCCATATGATATAGCTTATGAGTATAAACAAAGAAAAAAATACTATGACGAAGAAATAAAAAAATTAAAAGAACAGACAATGGAAAAAGATAAACACCCTACTGTATTTATAAGTTATAGCTGGGATAGTGATGAGCATAGAAGATGGGTGTTGCGATTGGCATCTACATTAAGAGAAAAAGGCGTAAATGCTATTGTTGATCAAGTAGAAATACAACAAGAAACATTAAATTTAAATAGTATGATGTTAAAAAATATGCAAAAAAGTGATTTTATATTAGTTATTATGACTGAAAACTATGCATATAGAGCAAATAATGAAATAGGCGGTGTAGGATTTGAAACAAATTCATTAGTTAATTATACAAGAGAAAATATAAGTAAAATAATACCTGTACTAAAAGGAAATTCAGATAAATCTATACCGTTTTATTTAAAAGGGATTTCTTATATTGACTTATCAAATGAAAAGAACTTTAGAGATAATTTTAAAAATTTATTATATAGGATATATAAGCAAGACATGATAAAACTAAGTACAATTGGAGAAAAACCAAATTTTAAAACAGAAAAAATTGAACCATTTGATATATAATTAGAGCTAAAATAAAGGGGTTAAATGAAAAAGGGGATATTATGGATAAGAACGCAGTTAAAAAATTCGCCGTAAATGCTAGAAGGAAGTTAATCGATTCAGTTAGTCAAAAAGCATACGGTTTGGGGATTAGTATAGATGAAATAAAAGAAGTAGAACAAATTCCAAATGGAAGCAGAATCAAAATAAACAACGATTATGTTTATTTAACTGATATAGAAACAGAACATAGAGAAAGATTAATAGACCAAATAGAATATAAAGGTTATGAGCAAGTTATGGAAGAAGTAGCCTACACTTGGTTTAACAGAATTATAGCTATACGATTTATGGAGGTAAATGATTATCTACCAACTCGTGTAAGAGTTTTATCTAGTGAAGATGAAAACAAAGTAGAGCCAGATGCAGTTACTCAAGCATTAGAATTGATTGAAGAGTTAGGATTAGATAGAGAAAAAATATACAACTATCAAGATAATAATGACACAGAGGGATTATTTAAGTATGTATTTATAAAACAATGTAATGTGCTTGGAAAAATAATGCCTGTGATGTTTGAAAAGATTCAAGATTATACAGAATTATTATTGCCAGACAATCTATTAGTAGAAGGTTCTGTAATTAGAGATTTGATAAATGATATTAAAGCAGATGACTTTAAGGATCAAGTTGAAATTATAGGATGGCTATATCAATATTATATTTCTGAGAAAAAGGACGAAGTATTTAATGGGCTAAAGAAAAACAAGAAGATAACTAAAGAAAACATACCAGCAGCCACACAGCTATTTACGCCAGATTGGATAGTTAAGTATATGGTTGAAAATTCACTAGGGAGACTTTGGCTAGAAGGACATCCTAATGAAGAACTTAAAAGTGGATGGAAATATTATTTAGAAGAAGCTGAACAAGAGCCTGATGTAGAGAAAGAGCTTGAAAAAATCAGAGAAGAGAGCAAAAAGTTAAGTCCAGAGGATATAACTGTGTTAGATCCCGCTATGGGAAGTGGTCATATTCTTGTGTATGCTTTTGATGTGCTTTATCAGATTTATTTAAGTGCAGGGTATTCTGAGATGGATATTCCTAGACTGATTTTGGAGAAAAATTTATATGGACTTGATATAGATGATAGAGCTGGTCAACTTGCTTATTTTGCACTTATTATGAAGGCGAGAAGTTATTCTAGAAGATTTTTTAGAGATATTGAGAGAAATCCTATTGAGTTAAATGTTTGTGCTATTCAGGAAAGTAATGGTATTAGTGAAGAGGATATTGAGTATTTTGCTGATGGCGATGAAGATTTAAAGAGGGATGTTGAGTATTTAGTTAAGGTGTTTACTGATGCTAAGGATTATGGATCAATACTTGAGGTACAAAAAATAGATATTGATAAAATAAATAATAAAATTAATTATGTAAAGAATAAAAAAATAAATTTATTAGATAGTAAAAATAGTTATGTAATTGTGAATAATTTTATTAGTTTGCTTAAACAATATAAATTATTTAACTCTAAGTATGATGTTTGTGTTACAAATCCACCATATATAGGATGTAAAGGCATTAATAATAAATTAAAAAATTATATTGAAAAAAATTTTAAAAAGGTAAAATATGACTTATTTTCAGTATGTATTGAAAGAAATTTGAAATATACTAAAGAATATGGAAATCTTGGGTTTATGACACCGTTTGTATGGTTATTTATAAGTTCTTATGAAAATTTAAGGAATATTGTAACAATAGAAAATTCTATAACATCTCTTATACACCTTGAATATTCAGCTTTTGAAGATGCAACTGTTCCTTTATGTACTTTTACACTTAGAAAATCTATAGAAAACGAAAATGGAATTTATATTAGATTATCTGAATTTACTGGAGGAATGAAAGTTCAAGAAGAAAAATTTTTAGAATCAATAAATTTTAATGATTGTAGATTTAAGTATATAACTAATGCTAGAAATTTTAAAATAATTTTTGGAAATCCTATAGCTTATTGGGCTAGTAATAAAATATTTGAAGCATTTATAAATGGAAAACCGTTTGGCACATATGGAGAAACTAAAAAAGGAATTTTAACAGGAAATGATTCAATGTTTGTTAGATTATGGAGTGAAGTTAAATATAATAAAATATGTTTTACTAGTAAAAAATATACGGATATGTTATATAGTGGAAAGAAATGGTTTCCTATAACTAATGGTGGAAATTATAGAAAATGGTATGGAAATTTTGAAAGTATTGTTAACTTAGAAAATGATGCATATGAAATAAAAAATAATACTAAAAATAATTTTAGACTTAGAGATAATAAATATTATTTTAAAAAAAGTTTGACATGGACTGAAGTTTCAAGTAAAGCATTTTCAATTAGGTTAGTTCCTGAAGGTATAGTATTTGGAAATGGTGGACCTACATGTTTTTTTACTGATAATAATAATGCTAATTATTTTTTAGGATTATTAAATTCAAAAGTTGTTGCATCTATTTTAAAAATATTGGCTCCAACAATTAATTTTGGACCAGAACAAATAAAAAGAATACCTTGCATTATAGATAGAAATCCAGGAGTAGATAAATTAAGTTCAGAAAATATATGTATTTCTAAAAAAGAATGGGATTCATTTGAAACTTCATGGGATTTTGAAGAACATCCTATAATTGAATTTAAATCTAATAATATAGAAAATTCATTTAAAAACTGGTCATATTTTGCAGAAAAACAATTTAATCAACTTAAATCAAATGAAGAAGAATTGAACAGAATTTTCATAGATATTTATGGATTGCAAGATGAATTAACATCAGAGGTAGAAGAAAAGGACATAACTATTCGTAAAGCAGATAGAGATAGAGAAATGAAATCTTTCATATCTTATGCAGTAGGGTGTATGGTGGGGAGATATTCTCTTGACGAAGAAGGATTAGTATTTGCTGGCGGAGAGTTCGACATAGATAGATACAAAACTTTTAAAGCTGACAAAGATGCCATAATACCAATAACAGATATGGAATATTTTGAAGATGACATAGTTTCTAGATTTGTTGAATTTGTGAAAATAGTGTTTGGAGAAGAAACTTTGGAAGAAAATTTAAACTATATAGCTGATACAGAATGTTTCAAAAGAAAAGCTAATGAAACAAGTAGGGATTGTTTGAGACGATATTTCTTAAAAGGATTCATAGAAGATCATATAAAAGTTTATCAAAAGAGACCTATTTATTGGCTATTTGACAGTGGCAAACAAAATGGATTTAAGGCGCTTATCTATATGCATAGATACGATGAAAATATGGTAGCTAAAGTTAGAGCAGATTATTTACATGTTTTACAAAGGAAGTATGAATCTGAAATCAATAGACTAGATAACGACATAAATTCTGAAATATTGTCAACTAAAGAAAAAACTGCTGCTAAGAAACGAAAAGAAAAAATACAAAAGCAATTGGCAGAGTGCAAACAATACGACCAAGTAATCGCCCATGTTGCACATCAGAGAATAACAATAGATTTGGATGATGGAGTAAAGGTGAATTATCAGAAGTTTCAAGGGGTTGAAGTACCACAAGGCGATGGAAAGAAGGATTTGAAACAAGATTTATTGTTTAAGGTTAAAATGTAATAAATGTTTATAATGATAAAAATATGTTACTATCAATGTATTCGAATGTATGTTCGACCTATTAAAAAATATAATGATTCTAAAATAGGGGGTAATAGTAAATGATTAATAGATTAAAAGTAAATATATTTGATAAAAATTTAATAGTACAATTCAAGTCAGTAGTATCTTTATTAGTTGGAGTTTTGACAACAATACTTATATTTAAAGATATACCTCAAAAATATAAAAATTATTGTTTTATAGCTTTTGTTATATTACTAATTATAATATATTTAGTTTTATGGGTAAGAAGTAATACAATAAAAAGAGTAGAGTTAAATATAAATAATTCAAAAATGGAAATAGAACAGGGAGATATTTTTGAGCAAGATGGATTAAAAGTAATTGCCTTTAATGAATTTTTTGATACAGAAGTATCAGATAGACTTATATCAGATAAAACACTAAATGGAATTTATTTAAAAAATATAGTATCGGATGTAAATAAATTAGATTTAGATATAGAAAATGACCAATATTTATCAAAAAATATCATTGAAAAAAATGTTCAGAGAGCAGAAGGAAAATCGACAAGATATGAATTAGGAAGTATATATAAAAGAGACGATTATTTGTTAACTGCTTTTTCAAAATTTGATGAATACAATAGAGCATATTTAACAATTAAAGATTATAATAATTTTTTAATTAATTTTTGGAAAGAGATAGATAAAATATATAATGCAGAAAATATCTCTATTCCGCTTTTAGGTAGTAATATAACTCGATTTAAAGAATGTAATTTATCAGATCAGCAGTTATTAGAATTATTGATTTGGTCATTTAAATTAAGCAAGTTTAGTAATTCGAATTCTTCAAAAGTATCAATAGTTGTACATAAAAAAACGATGGATAAAATTAATTTATATAAACTAAAGACATTATTTTATGATTAGTATTTTAAATCATGCGGGTATAAAGTAAGGAGGGAATATTTATGGCTTTTAGTTTTTTACAAGATAAAATAAAAGTATTTATTAGTTCAAGATGCGGTAAAGATGAAGAAGAGTATGAAATAGTAAGAAGAGGATTAAAATATTTATTGGAAGAAACTGGTTTTATATCTACTTATGTATTTGAAGAAGGAACACCATCAAGTAGAGGTGTTACTGATGATTATATTATGCATTTAGAGGAGAGTCATGTAATTTTATTTTTAATTGACAACAAAGAAAAATATTGTACAGAGGGAATTATGAAGGAGTGGCTTCAATCAAAAAAATTACAAAAAAAGAGTATAGTTTTATTTTGTAATGATCCTAATAAAGAAAAGACTTTTATTCAAGAAGAACTTGAAAAACCAAATTCTATAAGATGGAGAGAGGTTACAGATAAAAAAGATTTTATAGATTATGGATATAAAGCTGTAATTAATGATATTATAGATATTTATAAACAATACAGCCATAATAAGTTAGTTAGTTCAGAATCTGAGAAAGAAAAAATAAATGATATAAGTATTGAAGTTAAAAATCAAAATGAAACTCTTCAAAAAGAAATTATAAAACAATTCAATTTTGTAAATGAATATTTTAAATCGTTGAGTGGAAGCACAAAGTCTAAGAATTTAGAGGAATATGAAAATAGTGGAGTGTTAAATTTTTTAAAAGTAGTATTGTGTGATCTAAAATATACTAAAAATATAAAAGATAATGTAGTAAATGAAATAAGTGATTTACATACATTGAACAAAGAATTAGTTTTAAAAAGATGGGATTGTATAGATAAAATATATGATGATGACATTGAAGGTGCTATAAATTTATTAGAAGAAACATATGAGTATGCTTTAGATAATAACTTAGATACTTGGATAATAAATGATATATTAATAGATAAAAGAAATTTAGAGATGCTTAAGTCAGAAATAGAAGGAATATATTATTTAGATAAGGGAGCTCAACAGAAGCTTAATAATAATAAAAGTATATTGTATTATCCTGCTATTGATCGAATTGCAAAAGAAATAAATAGTAATATATTAAAGGAGATAAATAAAGCTAATTTAAGGACTCCAAGTACTACTCAAATTGGAACCAATATAGATTCAATACTAGAAAAAATAGGAGAATATTACATTTGCGCAGTTTATTATGGTTCATATACACATATAAAATTAGTTCGAGAATTACTAAAAGAAACTTTTTTTAATTTTTACAGTTTATATGAAGTTAATGAATGGGGATTTAAAGCATTGAAATACTCTATATTAGATGAAGATTTTAAGATGGTTAAACATATTTGTAAAAGAAGATCTTCTATAATTGCTACTTGTAGTAGTACTGAAATAGGAAATTTGTATTTTATGATAGATAATATAGATTTTTCTTATAAAAGAAAATTATTAAAACTTAATACATTTGAGTATTTAGGATATTATTTTAATGAAGATAATTATGATTATATAGAGAATGAAATTATTGATATTATAAAAGGTTGGGTTTATGGAGATAAACACGAATATTTTTTAAGAGATAGGATTTCTTCAGCTTTAAAAGTAAATTTACATAGACTTGATAATCAAGAGGTTATAGATATTTTATTAAAAATTAATGAGAAAGATTTATATGATAGAATAGATAAAGTTTTAGATATAATTGCGCATATTGATTTTGAGAGTGTAGAAGAAAAGAGTTTCAATAAAAGTTTAGATTTAGTTATTAATTTAATAAACAATCCAAAAGTTAATGAAAAGATTTTTAATAAATATTATTTAGAAATCGCTATTATTGTTTTAGGAAGAAAAGAATATGAATATAGTAATAGATTAGATGATGTAATATCTACAAAAATGCCTGATTTTTATAATACTTATAAATTAGAAGTTATGGGAGATATAGAAGCTTGTTATAATGAGATTTTTAAATTTATTAAAAGTATAAAAAATAGAAATGAAACACAAGGAAAAGGAGGCGTGTATGCTGGTCCATCCGAGGAAAATGAGAGTATCATAATAAATATTATACAAGCTTTTGATATTGATATCACACATAAGGAATTACTAAATGATTTAGTTGATATTTGTAAAGAAACTTTATTAAATAACAGATTGCCAGTCAGAGATAAAGTAAATGCTATAAAATTATTGATTTATCTAAAATATATAACAGAAGAAAAGAGAATAGATTTTAAATGGGATATTTACTATAAAAATATTCTAGAGTTAGAAAAAGATATATTTACAGTACATTCAGATCCTTTCTTTGATAAATATCCGTATATAGCATTGGAAGTTGCTTGGGATTTTTATAAAATTATTAATGAGGATTTAGATATGGAAGAATTATTAAAGATAGTAGCATTATTTAATGATGATGATACATACAGCAATATGAAAATGTTAGAGTTCATCGAATTTTTTATTGAATATAGTAATGTAAATAATAAATATTTATATGTGATACTTTCACAATTTATTTTAAGATGTATATATAACAACCAAGACGATGAAGATAAGTGTAGAGCCATAGATTGTATGTTTATTTTAGACTCTAAGGGATATGTAGATATAAAATTATTAAATATTGATGATTTGGTTGAAAATGGAAGTAGTCAAGTAAAATTATGTATATTATATAACATTAAAAATCAAAAAAATTATTCTAAATATAAAGTTATATTGGAAAAATATAAAGTAGATAATCATTATATAATTAGAGAAGATAGTAAGAAATTATTAAAAGAAATAGAATTATAATATTTATAAAGTAAATTAAAAAATTTATATTGTAAAAAGGTATTTATTTAGTAGGTGAGTTATTTATGGAATATATAATTGAAGCAAATTGGTATAATTTTAAGGCTAAATTTAGTGATAATCCACAAAAAAACTTTGAATGGTTTTGCTATTTACTATTTTGTAGGAGATATAATCAGCCAGAAGGTATATTTAGATATAAAAATCAAGCAGCTATAGAAACAAAAGAAATTGCAATTAATGGCGAATTTATAGGGTGGCAGGCTAAATTTTACACTGACAAATTATCTAATCATAAAAAAGATTTAATAGATACAATAGTAGATGCTAAAAAATATTATAAAAATATTAATAAAATTATTTTTTTTACTAATCAAGAATGGGGTCAAGGAAAAGATGGACAAGATTCTTTATGCAAAAAAGAAGTTGAATTAACAGGAAAGAAATTAAATATTTCTATAGAATGGAAAACAAAATCTTTTTTTGAATCTGAGTTCGTAGCAATACAAAATAGTGATATATCTAGTCACTTTTTTTGTTTAGAAGATAGTATAATAGATAAATTAAATAAAATTATTATACCAAAAATAAATGAACTTAATAGTGAATATAAACGAACATTTAATCCAATTAATAATGAGTTCATAAATAGAAAAGAAGTTAAAGTATGTATTGAAAATTTAAAACAAGAAAAATCAATCATTATGCATGGAAAAGCTGGACAAGGTAAAAGTGGATGTACACAAGGAATAATTTCATATTGTGAAAGTAATGATGTTCCTTACATAGCTATAAAATTAGATGATAAAATGCCAGTTGAAAATGCTGATATATGGGGAGAAAAGTTAGGATTAGTGATGTCTATAGACAAAGCTTTTGATATGTTTAGCTACGCTACTTCAGGAGTAATGATATTGGATCAACTTGATGCATTGAGATGGACTCAAATGCATTCACGACAAGCATTAAATATATGCTCAGAAATAATAAGAAGAATAAATATTATAAATAAAAATAGAAAAAACAAAATATCTATAATATTTGTATGTAGAACTTATGATTATGAAAATGATAATAGTATAAAATTACTTTTTAAAGAAGATAAAAATAATCAAGAAAATCAAATTGAGTGGATAAAAATAGAAGTTAAATCTTTAGATGAAGATGTTGTAAAAAATATTGTTGGATATAGATATAATAATTTATCGAAAAAAATGAAGCAATTACTTAGTATTCCAAATAATTTATATATTTGGAGTCAATTAAAAGAAAAAATGTATGATGATTACTCAACTACAAATCAATTGATACAACGTTGGTGGAAGCAATTGAAACAAGATTGTATAGAAGAGGGGATTGATGAGAAAGAAATAGAAAAAGTAAAATCTGAAATGATTGATAAGATTGAGAAGACAGGAAAATTGTATATAAATGAAAAAATAATAGATGCTACAGAAAAAAGTTTGACATATTTAAAATCCTGTGGTTTTCTTGTACAGGTAAATAATAATATTTCATTTTCACATCAAAGTATATCAGATTATTTTTCTGCACAAATGATGTTAAAACGATATGATGATGGAGAAAATATAATTGATATTATAGGTGATAGACAAAAACAAACACCACAAAGAAGATATCAGGTTCAAATGTTACTTCAAGATATACAAGAATCATATGAAGAAGACTTTATAAATGTAGGAATAGAAATATTAAATTTAGATAAAGTTAGATTTTATATGAAATATGTATTTTTAGAAGTATTAGGACAGTCTACAATAGTAACATCATTTGCTAGAGATTTTTTGACTAAGTATTGTGAACATGATGTATTTGGAGAACATATTTTAGATACTGTTGTTAGTGGTCATGGAATATTTATAGATGTATTAATTGAAGAAGGTATACTAAGTAAATGGATGCAACTAGATAGTATGAAAGATACTGCTATAAATTTAATTATAAGTATATCACCAAATTATAATGATAAAGAAGTTGAATTTATAAAAAAATATATGTTTAAATCTGAAGAGGATGATAAGAAGTTATACAATTGTTTTGATTTTGATATTCATAGGGATACAGATAAATTATTTGATTTAAGGTTAGAATTTTATGAAAAATATCCTGATAACATTTATTATAGATTAAATTTTCAAAGATTATTTTCAAAATATGATAAAAAATCTATAAAAATATTTGAGCTTTTATTAAAAAATGATAGAAGTAAAAGGAATAATTATTATAATGAAGAAACGTTTTTAGATGAAAATAACGAAGTTTTTATTGAAAATATAGATTTTATTTTAGATACATTATTACCTTATATTCCTTTAGAATTAGAAGATGAAGGTTATCTTTCAAAGTGGATACATAGAAAATATGATAATACAATTCAAAGGTCTTGTGTTGAAATTATTCATAAAGCAAATAAAGTTATGATATCTAAAAATCCAAATGATTTTATAGAAAGATATAATAAGTATATAGGAAAAAATTATTTTATATACAATGAAATTATATTATATGGATTTAAAGAATTACCTATAGATTTTAGTACATATATTATATCCTGTATAGTAGAATATTTTGATAAAATTATTTTTGATACAAGTAGTCCAGCAAAAGGTAAATTAGATTTAACAAAAGAAATTTTAGAAAAACATACTCAAAATTGTAGTGAAGATATATTTAGAAAATTAGAAGAAAAAATTATTTCATATATAGATCCAAAAGCTAAAGAGATTTATAAAGAACGTATAGAATTTAATAAGAAAAAAGATAAAGATGTACATGTATATTGGAATTTTTGGGGAGATTTACAAATAGAACTTTTATCTTATTTAGATAAAAAAAGAATTTCTGGAAAGTCTAAGGATTTGTTAAAGGTATTAAATAGAAGAGGTTATAAAAACAGCAGTAGATATAATAATTTATTACTTGAATGTGGATTTAGTGATGTTTGTTCTCCAGTATCAGGCAAGAAATTAAATAATAAGCAGTGGAAAAATATATTAGAAAATAAAAAGATAAATAATAATAGTAGAAAAACAAAATGGATTGAAGATAAAAAATGTTATATGGAAAGTTCTATAGAAGACTTTGCTCAAGATTTTAGTAGTGCAGTTTCTTTAGAGCCAAATAGATTTGCAAACTTACTTTTAAAAATTAATAAGGATATTTCAGATATATATATAGATTCCTTATTTAATGCTATAGTATATAGTGATAATTTGAATGAAGTACCTAATTGCACAATTGAAAAACTTATTTTAAGATTTGGATATAATTACACTTCATATAGAGCAGAAAATATATGCTGTATTTTATCTAAAAAAGAGGATATAAATTGGTCAAAAGATATTTTAAATATTTTATGTGATATTGCTATTAAACATAATAATCCAGAAGAAGATTTACAAATAAAATCTTTTGAAGAACTTTATAGCTATTCATTTAGTTCTGTTAGAGGAAGTGCTGCTAGAGCAATTGGGGATTTACTATGGAAAGATATTAATTTGTTTAATTATTTTAAACAAATAATAGAAATTTTATGTAATGATACTAATCCAATAGTAAGATTAGCTGCTATTTATATTTTATATCCTGTTTATAATATAGATAGAGAATTTGCAAGTACAAATATAATAAGCATATTAGAAAAGGATTATAGAGTAATTGGATACCTTAGAATGAAGAATATGTATTTTTTATTATATGAAGATTCTAAGGAATATATAGATAAAGCAGTACTAAAATGTTATTCTTCTAAGGATAAGCATTTAATAGGAAACGCTTCATATATTATATCTGAAATGTATATAAGACATAGAAGATATGAAAGTGTTATAAATTCAAAAGATATGAACACAGAACAAGCGAAATATATAATAGAAATGGCGATTATATATATTAATAAAAAAGAATATAGTAAAGTAGCTAAAGAATTAATTAAAAAAATTTTAGATTTAAATATAGATATAGAAAATGTTTTGTCAAGAATATTTTATGATAATTTAGTGGATTTAAAAAAAGATAAAGACTTTATAATTGATGTTGTAAAATCACATATGGGAAGAAAAATTGTTCGTTCATTTGCAAAATATGTTGAGGAGAACGTTTTAAATATTATTGAATATAGTGATATAATTTTGGCTCTATCATTTAATATAGTATTAGATTATCCAAAAACTGAAGAAAATTATTGGGGATTAGCTACTGAATTATCTACTTTAATAATAAGATTATATGATCAATGTTATCAAAGTAAAAGTAAGGATTTAAGAGAAGTTGCAGATAAATGTTTAGAAATTTGGGATTTGATGTTTGAAAAAAGAATTGGTGTCGCAAGAATATTAACACAACATATGTTAGATAGATAAATTAAAAAAAGTAAATTTTTTAGTTTTGCAAAACACATACAAAACCTCACCACAAAATTATATAATATACTAGAAATAAAAAAGAAAGACGGTGAACTCATGAATCTTGATGAAATAACAAAAGTACTAACAGAAATATTTAATGAACCACTAATAAACGAAAACCCACGTCATATAGTATTTTGGTATGATGCAGAGGGAGAATTTATTGAAGATATAGATAACATAAACATACAAAATGTAAAAATACTAAAACTTAAACAAAACAACTACTTTAAAACTAGATACATATTAGAAAAAGAAGACACAACATCAAATATACTAATCTATGCCAACATGCCTAAGCCATCACCACGAGAAGATTGGCTACTTGATGTATTAAAATACAGTATAGAATTTTCAACTGACAAAACAACTGTTACAATGAGAGATTTAAATATAAAAGATAAATCACTTACTCCGATTATAAAAAATTATTCAAAGTTCTTTAATAATAAAGAAAGATATTCCGCTTTTAAAAAATTAGATATAGATAATTATACAGAAGAAAATATACATATAGCAGTTTTATCTGTTCTTTGTAAGTTATCTGTGCTTGATTTTGAGGAAGTGACGAAAGTATTATTAAGAGAATTTTTAAATAAAGATAAAAAGTATCTAGAAAATATAAAAAAATTTGGGGATATAGATGCATTTTGGGAGTTATGTTCTAAATACTATGGATATAATTTAGAAGAAAAAAGTATAGGAAAGTTGATGATACTTTTAGCTATTACGGATTTGGATGAAAAGATAGACAAGCAGTTACCAAAGAGTTACACAGAATATATATCTGATAAAAAGTCAAACTGTTCTATTTTTATAAATCATTTTATGAACGATAGAGAAGATTCTGATACATATAAAAAACTAGCTGATAAAGTGCAACATGTAATTAAATTAGAAGAGGTAGTATCAAAATTAAATGAAGAGGATTTTATAAAATGTGATACGTTTAGATATTTTGATGAAGTTACAATTAAAAATATAGTAGATGTTCTTATAAGTGGAGCTGATGAGTTTGACAAGTATGAAGAAATTATAAACAAAAGAAAGAGTTTAAATTGGTATCCTGATTATAAAAACTACTACGATGCTTTAGAACAGGCTATTAATTTATTTAGACTGAAGGACAATATAGATTATATAAAAGAAAAATCGCCTTATGAGATGATAGAAGCATATTACAATAACGGTGAAAATTCGTATTATTTAATCGATAAGGCTTATAGAAAGTTTTATGTGGCTTATGACAAAATCCAAGACAAGGATATACTATACGATCTTATGCAAAGTATAGAACAAATTTATACTAATTGGTATTTAGATGAATTGTCAGTTAAGTGGTCTAGTACTGTTGATTATAATTTAAAAACTGAGTGGAACATTCCAGGAGTTATATCTCAAAAGGCTTTTTATTCAAATTATATAGAACCGCATAATTTAAGTAAGGAAAGAGTATTTGTGATAATATCTGATGCTTTTAGATACGATTGTGCTAAAGAATTTAGTGATATATTAAATACAGAAGCTAAGGGAAATGCAACTGTTGATGTGCTTCAAGGTGTGCTACCTTCTTGTACTAAGCTTGGAATGGCGAGTTTGCTTCCTAATAAAAATATAACTTTGGACGAAAAAAACAATGTATATGCAGATAATATAAGCAGTGAAGGAACTTCAAATAGAGATAAAATACTTAAATCTAAAAATTCTAATTCACTAGCTATAACTTATAAAGATTTAGAATATTTATCTTCTAGTGAGTTTAAAAAAGTATTTACAGGCAAAAAGGTAATCTATATTTATCACAATGTTATAGATGCCAGAGGAGATAATGCATCTACTGAAAGGGAAGTGTTTGAGGCTTGTGAGGAGGCTTTTGTCGAGCTTAAGCAATTAGTAAATAACCTTGTAAACAGATTAAATGCTGTTAATATTTATATAACATCAGATCATGGATTTTTATATAGAAGGGGTAGCATAAAAACTACTGAAAAAATAAATTATCAATCTGATGATAAATATTCAAGAAGATATGCTATAAGCGATAAATTTACAAAACAAGATGGAACACTTACTTTCTCTATGGATTATATATTATCAAATAAAGGCGAAAAATTTGTTACTGTTCCAAGGGGAGAAGTTCGATTTGCAAAACAGGGTGCAGGAAGTAATTATGTTCATGGAGGAATTATGCCACAGGAGATAGTTGTTCCAGTTATTAAGTTTAAAGGAAATAAAAAATCTGCAAGTATAGAAGAATCTTATGTAGAAGTTGAAATGAGTACTATAAGCAAAAAGATAACTACACCTAGATTTACTATAAACTTCTTCCAAAAAGATATGGTAGAAGATAAAAAGCAGCCTATTATGCTAAAAGCTCGTTTTGAAGATGAAGCTGGTAATGTAATTTCTAATGAGATAAGCATAATCGCTGACAATAAATCACCTAATGCTGAGGAAAGGGTATTTAAAGAGAGATTTGCTTTAAAGAGCAGTATAAGATATGACAAAAATTCTAAATATTATCTAGTTATGTTAGAAGATAATAATGAGATAAATAATGAATATAAAAAATATGAATTTGTTATAGATATTGCAATTCAAGATGATTTTGAATTTTAATGTTTTAAATCGCTTTATAGGACTATAATTATAGTATATGAGGCGATTTTTTTATAAGGGGTGAAGGGATGGACAATTTAGATAAAAAATTAAATGAGCATTTTGCGGGAAGAGTTGTACGCAAGGATTTGACTAAAAAAATTAAAGAAGGAGCAAATGTACCAGTTTATGTACTAGAGTATTTGCTTGGGATGTATTGTGCAACTGAGGATGAGGAAAGTATAGCTGAGGGGGTAGAGAGAGTAAAGAAAATATTAGCTGATAATTTTGTTAGACCTGATGAAGCTGAAAAGATAAAATCAAAAATTAGAGAACTTGGAAAGTTTACAGTTATAGATAAGCTTACAGTTAAACTAAATGCAAAAAAGGATTTATATGAAGCTGAGTTTTCTAATTTGGGATTAAAAGGCGTACCAATAGCACCTCATTATGTTAAAGATTTTGATAAGTTATTAGGTGGTGGAATTTGGTGTATATTAAAAATGGATTATTTCTTTGATGAAGATGTTAAAGATGCATCTCCATTTAATATATCTAATTTGACACCTATACAAATGCCTAATCTTGATTTAGATGAAATTATGGAGGGCAGAAAAAACTTTACAAAGGATGAATGGATAGATATTTTAATTAGAAGCATAGGTATGGAGCCGACTACTTTAGATGAAAAGGTTAAATGGCATTTACTGCTTCGAATGGTGCCTCTTGTTGAAAATAATTACAACTTATGCGAACTTGGGCCTCGTGGAACAGGTAAATCACATCTATATAAAGAGATTTCTCCTAATTCTATATTGGTATCAGGTGGACAAACTACTGTGGCAAATTTATTTTACAATATGAGTTCTAAACAAATAGGGCTTGTAGGTATGTGGGATACTGTTGCATTTGATGAAGTTGCGGGAATTAATTTTAAAGATAAAGATGGAATACAAATAATGAAAGATTATATGGCATCTGGATCTTTTGCGAGGGGGCGTGAAGAGAAAAATGCATCTGCTTCTATGGTATTTGTGGGGAATATAAATCAAAGTGTGGAATCATTAATAAAAACATCACATTTGTTTGAACCATTCCCAGATGCTATGAGTAGTGATAGTGCGTTTTTTGATAGAATTCATTATTATTTGCCAGGTTGGGAAATACCTAAAATGAGACCTGAATTTTTTACTAATGATTATGGATTTATAACAGATTATCTATCTGAGTTTTTAAGAGAAATGAGAAAAAGAAACTTCTCTGACAGTATAGATAAGTATTTTAAACTTGGAAACAATTTAAATCAAAGGGATACTATTGCAGTGCGTAAAACTGTATCAGGTATGGTTAAATTGATTTATCCAAATGGTGAATTTGGGAAAGATGAAATAGAAGAAATATTAAGATATGCTTTAGTAGGAAGAAGACGTGTAAAAGAACAACTTAAAAAAATAGGTGGTATGGAATTTTATGATGTTCAATTTTCTTATATAGACAATGAAACTTTCAATGAAGAATTTGTATCAGTTCCAGAACAAGGTGGTGGAAAGATTATACCAGAGGGAATGAATCGTGCAGGTCATGTTTACACTGTAGCTAGAGGTAAAAATGGTATGATTGGTGTTTATAAAATTGAAACTGAAGTTATAAATGGAAATGGTAAATTTGAAAAAAGTGGACTAGCATCTGATAGAGAGGCAAAAGAATCAATCGAAACTGCATTTAAATACTTTAGAGCCAATAGCAAAAATATAAGTGCATCTATAAGTCTTACAAATAGAGATTATATGATGTATGTACAGGATATAGCTGGAGTTGGATTAACTCCTGAACTTTCTCTTGCAGCTTTTGTTGGCTTATGTTCTGGTGCTATGAATAAACCAGTTCAAAGTCAACTAGCAGTATTAGGTTCATTTAGCATAGGTGGAACAATTAATAAAATAGAAGAACTTGCAAATGTACTTCAAGTATGTTTTGATGCAGGAGCAAAAAAAGTTTTACTTCCAATGAGCAGTGCTCCTAATTTAACTACTGTACCACCAGAATTATTTGCTAAGTTTCAAACTTCATTTTATACTTCACCAGAAGATGCTGTATTTAAAGCATTGGGAGTTGATTAATATACATAGATATTGATTTAATTTATATAGGGCAGTAGACTGTACTGTTCTATTTTTTATGCTAAAAAACAATTTATTTATAAAATTCCCAGTAGGAAATAATACTAAAAAATTAATAACAAAAACCATCACAAAGTCGTTAAAAAGAATCCCAGCGTCACAAAAAAAGAACGCCGAAAAACTTCAGCGTTCAAAAAAATCCTAATCTTCATCAGCTTCATACGAGTCACTACGTAAACTCATCTTTTCGCCAATCTTATTAATCTCATATGGTGTATTTTGATAAACTTGGTAATTTAACCAGTTGCCATAGAATAAGTTGGCGTTTGATCTCCAAGTGTTTACAGGTTCGCTTTGTGTATCTCCATTAGGATAGTAATTTTCAGGTATAAGTGGATTCATACCTTTGTTAAAGTCTCTGACATATTCTTGTTGTAATGTGTCAGTATCGTATTCTAGATGGCCTGTTACAAAGATTTTTCTTCCATCTTCAGTAGATATTATAAATGGTCCTGCTTTTTCAGATTCAGATAAAATTTCTAATTCGTCTACTTTTAAGATGTCTTCTTTTCTAACTTCTGTATGTCTAGAATGTGGAGCGTAGAACATATCGTTTAGCCCTCTTGTTAAAGTTGCCGATGGATTATTTACTTTGTGCGCAAATATTCCTGATAATTTATCTTTTAAAACGTGTTTTTGTATTCCATAATAATGGTATAGTGCAGCTTGTGCGGCCCAACATATATGTATAGTTGAGAAGACATTTTTCTTGCTCCATTCCATAATTTCGACTAATTCATCCCAATATTCAACTTCTTCAAATTCTAAAAGTTCAACTGGAGCCCCTGTTATTATTAATCCGTCGAATTTTTGATCTTTAATATTGTCAAAATGAGTGTAGAATTTATCTAAATGTTCGCTTGATGTGTTTTTACATTCGTGGCTTTTTACATTAAGTAAAGTTATTTCTACTTGTATAGGTGAATTAGATAAATATCTAAGTAGTTGGTTTTCAGTTTGTATTTTAAGAGGCATTAAATTTAGTATAGCTATTTTTAATGGTCTTATATCTTGTCGCATAGATCTTTCTGTGTCCATGACGAAAATGTTTTCATTTGATAAAACCGAATATGCTGGTAATGTTTTTGGTATTTTAAGTGGCATAATCGTCCCTCCCCTTTTTATTGTAATAGATATATTGTACACAAAATATGGAAAAAATTCTATATTTTCTCATGAAATAATATGCTATTATATAATTAATATTATTATTTTATGGGGAGGAATAGAGTTATATGAAAGAATCAGAAGAAAAAAATAATTTTAAGTCACAATTCAAAATCGATAAGAATTTGGTTATAGGATTAATAGTGGGATTTATATTAGGAGCAATTATATTTTCAATTAGTAGTAATGGGAAAATAAGTGATTATGAAAGTCAATTATCTGACTATAAATCAAATGACACAAAACAGTCAAAAGAAATTGAAGAATTACGTTCAAAGGTAAAAGAGGCACAACCTTGGTTTGAAATGCAGGAACAAGAACAAAAAGAGAAAGAAGAAGAATTAGCTGCTAAGAAAAAAGCTGAGGAAGAGGCACAAAAGGCTAAGGAAGAACAGGCAAGAAGGGAACAAGAGGAAAAAGAAAAGAGAGGGTATGATACTGGAATAACTTATAATCAATTAGCCAGAACACCAGATGATTATGAGGGCGAAAAAGTAAAATTTAGTGGAAAGGTCCTACAAGTTATGGAGGGAAGTAGTGACGTTCAAATAAGATTAGCTGTGAATGGTGATTATGACAAAGTTGTATATGGAACATATGATAAAACAATAGTATCTTCTAGAATTTTAGAAGATGATTATATAACTATAATGGGTACAAGTGGAGGACTTTTAACATATGAATCAACAATGGGAGCTAGTATTACTATTCCATCTATATCAATAGATAAGATAGAGAGATAATTAGATTATAAATTAAAGTAAAAGAGCCTGTATATACTTAAGTATATACAGGCTCTTTTTATTTTTGAGCAAATCTAAAATTATGTCTTCTACTTTTTAAAAATTCATTTACAAATATAAAAACAGAAGTCAAGGCAACCGATAAAATACAAGCGCTTAGTATTGCGAATTTACACAGATTTATAAGTTCAAAATCATATGAAAAAGTAAGTTCACACATAAATATCGACATCGTAAATCCGATTCCAGCTATTAATGAAACTAAAAATACAGAGTAAAAATCGAGACCATTAGGTCTACTTACAAGTTTTAATTTTGCAAAAACATATGTAAATAAAGTTATACCTAGTGGTTTTCCGAATGCAAGCCCAAATAATATTCCAAAGTAAAGTCTTTCGCTAGCCCCCAAATTAGTAGTAATATCTAAAGAAACTCCGCTATTTACAAATGCGAATAAAGGTATAACGATAAAGTTTGTAAAAGGAGATAATTTTTCTTGCAAAATCTCTAATACACTTTTTTTGCCGTTATAAGCTTTGGCAGGTATACATATAGCTAACAAAATACCGCTTATTGTAGGGTGGACATTGCTACAATTTATCAAATACCACAAAATAAGTCCGCTGAAAATATAATAAGGGATATTTTCTATATGAAACACCTTATTTGCTACAATTAAAATAAGCATTACACAAATTGCTACAATTAAATAAGTCGTATTTATATCTTGTGTAAAAAATATTGCAATCACAAGTATCGAAATCAAATCATCGACAACGGCAAGTGTAAGTAAAAACAACCTAGCTTGAGGATTTATATGGTTTTTAAATATGTAAAATATGCCGACTGCAAATGCGATGTCTGTGGAAATTGGAATACAAAATCCGTTTATGTAATCAGTTCTAAAATTGAAAATCAAAAATATTATCGCGGGGACGATGACCCCACCGATTGAACCGATAACTGGAAAAGATGCCTTCTTTATAGAAGATAAATTTCCATATAAGATATTTTCTTTAATTTCGAGACCTACATTTAAAAAGAAGAAAAACATTAAAAAATCATTTATAAATTCATTTAGTGGAAACCTGAAAAATAAATTATCAAAAATGATTTTATTGTAAATCCCTTCATAAGAACTGTTTGCAATACAAAGTGCGCTTATTGTACAAATTAAAAGCAACACGCTGCTTAAGGCTTCTGACTTTATACTTCTTCTATAACGTTCTAAATTTTTCATAATAACACCTTCTTATAAGATATCTATTCAAATTTATGATATCATTTAGGATTATATGACAATAAAATTATGAATAAAAAATATACAATTGGAAATAAATAACTAAGTATTTAAATATTGAGTTATTATCTTTTTTGTAATATAATTCATATACGTAATATTTAAATAATATAAGATTATTAATGAAATGTATTCATTTAAGACTATATATGAAGGAGGAGATTTTTTGACAACTAATAGAATAGTAAAGACAGCGATAGTTGCATCTATCTATGCAGCTTTAACAGTTGGATTAAATCCAATTAGTTATGGAGCAGTTCAATTTAGATTATCAGAAGTGCTTGTTCTTTTAGCATTTGTAAATGCTGATTATATCGTCGGTTTAACAATAGGATGTTTAATAGCAAACTTATTAGGACCTTATGGTCTTGCTGATATAATATGTGGTACTTTTGCAACATTTGTAAGTGCTTATTTAATCTACGTTACGCCTAAGTTTATAAAAAGCAAATATGCTATTTGGGTAGCATCTTTATGGCCAGTACTTATTAATGCACTTATAATAGGACTTATGTTAAATGTATTCTTTAAATACCCACTTATACTTAGTATGCTACAAGTTGGAATAGGTGAATTTGGAGTTGTAACTATTATTGGTGTTCCTTTATTTAAAATTATAAGTTCTAAATACCCATCTATTTTTAATATAAAGGAGGCTTAATGATATGGAAGAAAAATACACAAAAGTAATTGCAGTAGGTGACGAAGCAATAAATTATTTAGAAGATATAAAACATAATTTACAAAAAAATGCTAGCTTTGAAAATATAAAAGTAACTAAAGACGTAGACAAAGAGTTCGTAAGAGGCTTATTAGACGGAATAGAAGTTTTATATATGTTATACGATAGCTCAGACAAAGATGTTGTGAATATACTTAAAGCAATATCTTTTATGGCACAAGAAAGAAGAGTTTTATGTATAGGACTTGATATATGTTTAAAAGAAAATAAAGAAGATATAGGTGTAGATAAAGAGTTCAAACTAAACAAATACAACTTAGAAACTACAATGGATATGATAAATCTTATAAGTGAAGCTATGGACGAAGAAACTTTAATATACGTAGATTTAAGTGACTTAAAAGAAATATTCCAAAGCAAAGGGGCAGTGTCTTACTCAGTTAAAGAATTCGAGCTTGATAAAAATCATGCTGAGCTTGCAAAAATGTTAGAAGAAGACTTCTACAAAAGTGAAGGTGAGTTAACGCTTAAAAAAGGTCTTTTACTTGCAGAATGCAGTGAGGCTGCTGGAGACAACACTTTAATTTACTTAAACGAAGTAATAAATGCTCTAAAAGATATAACAGAATCTAATATAGATATGGTATTTTCATACAACGAAAAAGCAAAAGATCAAAAAACTATGAAAATAGCTTATTTAAGAAATTAACAAAAATCTACTATATCAAATTATATTAAAAAGATATATAATTTTAATAAATTAAGAAATATATACGATAATACAAATCCCACACATAAAAAATATTATGGCGTGGGATTTTTCCATTAAGATATTATTGACTTATAAATGAATTTATTATAATATTAATCTTATTGTGTAAAATTTAAATATATTGAAAGAAAGGAACTAAACTAAATGTTACAAGTAACTAATGTAGGACTTAGATTTGGAGATAAGGAATTATATAAAGACGTAAATTTAAAGTTTACTAAAGGAAATTGTTATGGAATAATAGGTGCTAATGGTGCAGGAAAAACTACTTTCCTTAAAATATTAGCTGGAGATATAGAACCAAACACAGGAAGTGTAAGCATAACTGAAAAAGAAAGAATGTCAGTTCTTAGACAGGACCACTTCAAATACGATGAAGATACTGTTTTAGACGTTGTTATAATGGGTCATGCTAGATTATACGAAATAATGAAAGAAAAAGATGCATTATACATGAAAGAAGACTTCTCAGAAGAAGATGGTATAAAAGCTGCAGAACTTGAAGGAGAATTCGCTGAACTTGATGGATGGGATGCAGAAACTAATGCAGAAAAAATATTAATGGGTCTTGGAATAGACAAAGAATTACACTACAAACAAATGAAAGAATTAGAAGGTGGAGAAAAAGTTAAAGTATTACTTGCTCAAGCTTTATTCGGTAAACCAGAAATACTACTTCTTGACGAACCTACTAACCACTTAGATTTCAAATCAATCGAATGGTTAAACAACTTCATAATGGAACTTGAAGATTCTATCGTAATCGTTGTATCACATGATAGACACTTCTTAAACCAAATATGTACTCATATAGTTGACGTTGACTTTGGTCAAATCAAAATATACGTAGGTAACTACGATTTCTGGTATGAATCAAGTCAATTAGCTCTACAACTTATGAAAGATCAAAACAAAAAAGCTGAAGAAAAAATAGCTCAATTAAAAGAGTTCATCGCAAGATTCAGCTCAAATGCTTCTAAAGCAAAACAAGCGACTTCAAGAAAGAAACAACTTGAAAAATTAGAAGTATCAGAGATACAACCTTCAAGAAGAAGATACCCATACGTTGGATTCACTCCAGAGCGTGAAATAGGAAACGAAGTATTAGAAGTTGAAGGATTAACAAAAACTATAGACGGTGTTAAAGTTTTAGATAACGTAACATTCAGATTAGATAGAGATGACAAAGTTGCTTTCATGGGAGATGAAATGGCTATAACTGCATTATTCAACATAATAATGGGACTTGACACTCCAGATAGCGGTACTTTCAAATGGGGAGTTACAACTTCTCAAAGTTATCTTCCTAAAAACCACAACGAGTTCTTCGATGGTATCGAATACTCACTAGTTGACTGGTTAAGACAATACTCTGAAGAAAAAAGTGAAAGCTTCATAAGAGGATTCTTAGGAAGAATGTTATTCAGTGGTGAAGAAGCATTAAAAGAAGCTCACGTTTTATCAGGAGGAGAAAAAGTTAGATGTATGTTCTCTAAACTAATGCTTTCAAACGCTAACGTATTAGTTTTAGACGACCCAACTAACCACTTAGACTTAGAGTCTATAACATCAGTAAATAAAGGGCTAGAAAAATTCCCTGGAGTATTATTATTCTCTTCTCACGACCACGAGATGATACAAACTCTAGCAAACAGAATAATAGAGTTCACTCCAAACGGAATAATGGATAGAAAAACTACTTTAGAAGATTATATTGAAAATAAAGATATACAAAAGAAATTAAAAGAGATGTACGCTTAATTTAAAGTTTTGAAAAAAGGCTATTGCATTAATATGCGATAGCCCTTTTTGATGTTTATGATATAAAATATTCTACATTACCGTAGTATTCATAATTATTAAAATTCGGAACTGTCGAATCGAATTTAACGTAAATAGGTGCATTGACTAATTCAGGAAAATTATCAAATAATACGCTATCACCATAGATTATTGCAGCTAAAGCCATTTCCATATGAGATTTAAATATTTTATAACGTTTAGCAGCACTTTCAAAGTCCTCGCAACCTACATATGCATAAAAAATTAGCATAGGAGGTGCATTATCAGGTAGAAGCCATCTACCTAAAACCTCATCACGCAAATCTTGGTCTATTGCAGAGTAATTATATACATTGCCTATATCTAAAAAAAGCATCCCAGTCTCATCAGAATGTGTAAGAGTATATTTTCTACCTTCCACAGGTCCATTTTCTGTTACAGGATCTATAAGCGTAATTTCAAGTTTATCTGGAGTAAATTCCATATTATCACCAACCTTCAAGTTTTCATTACTTTATTATATAGATGAGATAGTGAATATGTTCAAAAAGTAGTCTTTCAAAAATAAGTAAAGTTTTATAATTTATAATGAGGTGCAATGGAACTTAGATATGAAAAAATATATAAATATATAGAAACTAAAGACAGAAGTAATTGTACAGATAGCAAAATATAAATATGTTAAAACTGTGTAAAGAAAAGACAAGCGTTTTGTTAAGAAATTGTAAAATAAAACTCCAAGTGTTAAGACTACGTAAAAATTAATCAGAATATATTGAATTTACTGAAAATTATTATATAATTTAATTAACAATATAATAATAACTTAACAAAATAAAAGCAATCTAAAACCAAAATTAGTATAGGGGGTAATGATTATGACTGGTGTAGCTTGGATTTTTATGTCAGTGGCGTTTGTTGTTATTTTAGGAACTGCAGGTTTAGCATTGAAAAAAATTGTCGGAAATCAATAGTTCACAATTTAAAAAATAACTTTATTTAGGATTTATTTAAATTAATAAATTAAAATTTTAAAAAGGATAATTCACCATCCAAACACGATAAAGTGTCAAGAGGAGTATAAATCTAGCTGCAAGATTTATACTCCTTTTTAAAATGTTTAAAATAAAGATTGTAAAAAATATAATAAAAATATATATAATAATATGTTATGAAAAAAATAATTTTTATACAAAAAAACTACAATATTTGCATGGCAAAAATAGTATAATTATATTAAATAAGAATATGGAGGTATGCTATGAGAGATTTTACGAACTATGAATTTAGTGAGAATGAATATATAGAAATACACGACACATATGAAGATAATAGCATTATAGATACATATAACGAAAATGATTTTGAAGTTGAAGTTGAAGAAGTTAAAATAGATGACACATATACAGAATGAGAAATATCCCCAGTTATAATAGCTGGGGGTATTTTTTGCTTAGAATAAAGATTTCTTTATTGCAAAATATAGATATATCTATAAAATTTTCAATATATACTGCAAAACTGTAGAAATTTTTGGAAAATATGTATAAAATAATACTTATGTAAATTTAAAAAGGAGGATTTATGAGTAATATTGCTTTAATCGGTTTTGGGGAAGTTGGGAAATCTTTTATAAAATTATTACAAATAAAAAAAGATTTGTTACCTAAAAATACAAAGTTAAAATACGTTATAAAAAGAGATGGCGGCATTTACAATAAAGATGGACTTGATATAGATGAGATAATCAAATACACAAGTTCAAATAACAAAATACAAAACCATCCTTTATGGTCAGATATATCATTTGAAGATATATTAAAAAATAAAGACGTAGATATTTTAATAGAGCTTACAAGCACAAATATAATAAATGGTGAACCAGGATACACTCATATAAAAGGTGCACTGGAAAATAAAATAAATGTTGTAACAGGAAACAAAGGACCTATTTTGCTTTACTATAACGAGCTTAAAAATTTAGCTCTAAAAAACAATGTAGAGTTAAAAATAGGATGTACAACAGGGGGTGCGCTTCCATCTGTAAATGTTGGGACTAAAGATGTATTAGGAGCACAAGTTACAGAAATTATAGGTGTTTTAAATGGGACAACAAACTTTATATTAGAAGAAATGTTAAAAAACAAAGTTGAATACAAAGATGCCTTGAAAAAAGCTCAAGATTTAAATATTGCAGAAAAAGATCCTTCGCTAGACGTTTTGGGGATTGATACGGGGATTAAAATGGCTATTTTGAGCAAGGTTATATGGGATGTTGACTTTGAATTTGATAAATTAGATATTAAAGGAATAACAGATATTAAATTAAATGATTTGTTATTAGATAATTTTTCTGGTAAAAAGACAAAATTAATTGGGAGAGCCTTTTACTTAAACGGGAATTTTGAATTTGAAGTAAAGCCAATATCAATAGATAAATATCACCCTCTTTATTTTGTAGATGGAAAAAACAAAGGGGTACATTATAAAACAGATATCTTAGGGGATATAACAGTAATAGGTGGTGCATCATCACCTCTAAACGCAGCAGCTGCAATACTTAGAGATTTACTTAATATAACGAAATAGGAGATGATAAAATGTCGCATATAAGTGCAAAAAAAGAATACAAAAACTTAGTAGATAGATTAAATAAATTTCCACAAGGTGCGCCTGAATCAAAAACGCTTTATCAAATACTTAGTGTCTTATTTACAGAAAGAGAAGCTGATTTAGTATCACAACTTCCAATAGGGGCTTTTAGGGTTAAAACAGCAGCTAGAATTTGGACAATGACATATGACGAAGCTCTAAAAGTACTAGATACTTTGGCATCAAGGGCGATACTTTTAGATGTTGAAGATGAAAAGGGGAAAAAATACATATTACCTCCACCAATGGCAGGATTTATAGAATTTGCTCTTATGAGAACTAGGGGAGATATAGATCAAAAATTACTATCAGAACTTTACTATCAATATTTAAATGTTGAAGAGGATTTTATAAAAGATTTATTTTATTCATCAGAAACTAAATTAGGTAGAGTTTATGTTCAAGAAGAAGTATTAACTAATGAAAATCAAGTCGATATACTTGATTTTGAAAGGGCAACTCATATAATAGAAAGTTCAAAACATATAGCAGTTGGTATGTGTTATTGCAGACATAAGATGCAACATATGGGCATGGCGTGTGATGCACCTATGGATATATGTATGACTTTTGGAAATACTGCAAACTCACTAATACAAAATAATTACGCAAGACGAGTTGATGCTGTTGAATGCAAGGAGCTTTTACATCAAGCTTATGAGCATAATCTTGTTCAATGTGGTGAAAATGTAAGAGAGGGAGTTACATTCATTTGTAACTGCTGTGGATGTTGTTGTGAGGCACTTTTAGCAGCTAAAAAATTCGGTAATATGCATCCAGTTCAAACTACAGCTTTTTACCCAAGTGTAAATGATGAATCTTGTGTAAAATGTGGCAAATGTGAAAAAGCATGTCCAATAGATGCTATAAGTCTAATTAAAGACGAAAATGGAAATAAAAAGGTAGATATAGATTATGACGTATGTTTAGGATGTGGGGTTTGCGCTAGAAATTGCCATAAAGGAAGTATAATTTTAAAAAGAAGGCAAGAAAAAATAATAACTCCATCGAGTTCAGTACATAGAGTAGTACTTCAAGCGATTGAAAAAGGGACTTTGCTAGATCTTATTTCAGAAACTGAGGCTTTTAAAAATCACAGAGTCATGGCTTCTATACTTTCTGCAATTTTAAAAATGTCTCCAGTAAAACAACTTTTAGCAAGGGACCAAGTAAAATCAATATACCTTGATAGACTTCTTAGAGTAAAAAAATAGTTTTTGAATTTTAATATATTATTGCTATTCATATAAATTTAATAAATTGATTATAATGTGTAAATAAAATAAGAAAAGGAGATATTGCAAGGAATTATGAAAAAAGTAAAATTTATCTATAATCCAAACTCAGGAGATAAAAGAATAAAAAATGAAATAGACACTATAATTCAAATATATCAAGCATATGATTATTGTGTAGTGCCGTATAGACTTACAAAAACTCGTCCAAATGAGGATGCTTTTTGGGATATAGATGATAATTACGACCATGTATTATTATCTGGTGGCGATGGGACTATAGATTTACTTATAAATATAATAAAAAAGCTAGAAATAGACATTCCTATAGGAATATTGCCCTCTGGAACTGCAAATGACTTTGCAAATGCTATAAATTACCCACACGATGTTAAAAAGTGTATTGAAAAAATAATTTCATCAAAACCTAAATACGTCGATATAGGAAAAATAAACGATAGATATTTTATAAATGTCGCTAGTGCCGGTATGTTTACTGATGTTTCGCAAAAAATTAATCCAGATTTTAAAAATACTATCGGCAAAGTCTCTTATTATATAAAGGGAATTGAAGAAGCTTTAAATATGAGACAATTTAAAATTAAAGTAACTTCAGACGAGATGAATTATGATGGCGATATGTATCTTATGCTTGTGTTTAATGGAAAGAGTGCTGGAAATATAAATCTAGCTTACAAAGCAGAGATAGATGATGGATACTTAGATGTAATTATCGTAAAGGGGATGCCAATACCAAAGACATTGCCGCTTTTAATAAATATATTAAAAGGTGAACATCTTGAAGGGTATAACGAAAATGAAATACTATTTTTCAAAACTAAGAAAGTAACTATTGAATGTGAAGATAAACTTGGAACCGATATAGATGGTGAAAAAGGGCCTGATTTCCCTCTTACAATAGAATGTATTAAAGATGGAATACAACTTTTAGGATATGAATAAAAATATAAAATAGGGGTGGTATTATGGGGAATAAAATTGGAATTATATATTTTTCTGGAACTGGGAATACAAAATTTGTAGCTCAAAATATAGCAAAAAAACTACAACAATGGGGTGAAGAATTAGATTTAATAAATATCGAAAAAGACAAAATAATACCGACTCACTATAAATATCTTATAATAGGCGGACCTATTTATATAGATAGATATCCTGAAATTTTAATTAAATATGCAAAAGATAATTTAAAAAATTATAAAAATAAATGTATGTTATTTGCAACACAGGCATCTGAAAAAGATTCAACTGCATATCAACATTTTATTAATAATATGCCAAACTTAAACGTAACTTACTGTATATACGTTCCTATGCCAAATAACGTGTATAATTTCTTCTTTAAAAGAACAGAAGACGAAAAACAAGATGAAATGATAACTAATGTCAATGATATTATAGAAGCTAGTTTAAAATCGTTTTTAGACGGTGAAACGAAATTATACCCTAGAAATAAATTTATGGTATTTATGATTAATTTAGTTTATAAAATGGTTTATCCTATGTTTATAAAATCAATAAACAAAAAAATCAATATAGATAATGATAAATGTATAAATTGTAAACTATGCGAAAAATCATGTCCACTTGGATGTATAAAAATAGATAAAGTTGCGAGCTATACTAAGGATTGTTTATTTTGTCAAAGATGTATAAATATTTGTCCTAAAAATGCTTTTACATATAAGAATAAAGAGCTTTCACAATATAAACCTAGATTTAAGATAGAGAAAACAAAATAGATTCAATACGTTATGGTTATGGTAATATAGAGATACCTGATTTTAAACAAAAGTATAGAAAATATATACTGTTTAAAATTGGGTATTTTTTGCATAAAGTAGAATTATATATATATAAAAAGGATTATTTATCGAAATATAGAATTTATTGAAATAAGATAATTAATATATAGAGATTACTTTGAAAAATACTTATCATAAGGAGGATATGTATGAGCGGGAGTATATTTGTAGTAAGTGAAGATAACAAAATTTTAGAGCTTAAAGAAAGTAAGTATGAAAATGAAGCTATATTTCAAGAGTTAATAGAAAAATATCCAAATATATTAGCGGGAGATCAAATTTCACCAGATAATCCAAGAAAATGGATTTTTATTGCAAGAGAAATGGGGGTTCCAGGAGAAGATGGTGGAAATGATAGATGGTTTTTGGACCACTTATTCATAGATCAAGATGCAATACCAACTTTTGTAGAAGTAAAAAGAAGTAGTGATACGAGAATAAGACGTGAAGTTGTTGGGCAAATGTTAGACTATGCAGCGAATGCAATTAAATATTGGTCAATAGACACTATTAGAGATTTATATGAACAACAAAACAAAAGTATTTGTGATGAATTAGATATAGATGAAAAAAGTGAAAATTTATTTTGGAACAACGTAGAGAGTAATTTAAAAGAAGGTAAAATAAGGTTACTATTTGTAGCAGATGAAATACCAGATTCTTTAAAAAATATAATACAATTTTTAAACAATCAAATGGTAAATACTGAAGTACTTGGTGTAGAAATTAAACAGTTTGAATCAGATCGTAAAATAAAGACATTTGTACCTACAATAATAGGCAAGACAAGCAGGTCTATAGCTTTAAAAAATAAAACTTCATGGACTGAAGAAGGGTTTTTGATGGCAGTAAAAGATGTAGATGAAGAATTAGTGGATGTTTGCAATGTTATATTAGCTGGATTTAGAAGTTTTGGATGTGAAATAAATTGGGGAAAAGGAAAGAAAACTCCAAGTTTTGTACCTTCATATACTAAAAAACAAGAAAATAGATTGTTTGCAGTATATGCTTATCCATCATCTGTTAAAATGGAAATCTATTTTAAATTTTATAAAGAACCATATTTTAATCAAGATAAAAAGCAAGAAATAAAAGAAAAACTTAATGAGATTTTTGAAATAAGTTTAAATGATAGTGATTTGCTTACAAGACCAAGTATATATATAGATAAATTAAAAGATAAAGATAAGATGAGATCTTTCTTAGATTATTTTAAGGAATTAGTTAAAGGGTTAAAAGCTAGTCCTAAGAATTAAAAAACAAGTTATAGTTATATATAATAAAATGGAATCAGCATATACGGCTGATTCCATTTTTTATATTTATTTAAGCTTATTTACTTTCTAATTTAAAAGAGCTTTTTAATGGAACTATTCTATTGAATACTAATTTATCATCAGTAGTGTATTTAGTATCAACACTGTAGAATCCATTTCTAACAAATTGGAATTTGTCAAGTGGTTTAGCGTCTTTTATTTGAGTTGGTTCAACATAACCTTGTAAAACTTCAAGTGAATTAGGGTTTATTTGATCTAAGAAGTGTTTACCTTCATTTTCTGGATCATTATCTAATATTAATGGCTCGAATAATCTAAATTCGCAAGGTACACAGTTGTTTGCATCTACCCAGTGAACAGTTCCTTTTACTTTTCTTCCAGTAAATCCAGAACCACTCTTAGTTTCAGGGTCATAAGTACCGTGGATTTCAACTATTTCTCCATTTTCATCTTTTACAAAGTCTGTACATTTAACGAAGTAAGCACCTTTTAATCTAACTTCATTTCCAACGAAGAAACGTCTGTATTTTTTAACTGGTTCTTCCATGAAGTCATCTCTTTCGATGTAAAGTTCTCTACTGAATGGAACCATTCTTGTACCAGCTTCTTCATTTTTAGCCATGTTTTCAACTTCTAACATTTCAGTTTGACCTTCTGGATAGTTAGTTATAACTAATTTTAAAGGTTTTAAAACTGCCATGGCAAGAGGAGCTTTTTGTTGTAAGTCTTCTCTTAAGAAGTGGTCTAAAAGTCTAGAGTCAACTGTAGAGTCAGCTTTAGCAACACCTATTTCATTACAGAATGCTCTTATAGCTTCTGGAGTGAAACCTCTACGTCTAACACCTGATATAGTAGGCATACGAGGGTCATCCCATCCATCAGTTACACCTTCGTCAACTAATAATTTTAATTTTCTTTTACTCATAACTGTGTTTGTTAAGTTAAGTCTAGCAAACTCAATTTGTCTTGGAACACTTTCCATTTCGCATTCTCTAACAACCCAATCATAAAGTGGTCTTTGATCTTCAAATTCTAGAGTACAGATAGAGTGAGTTATTCCTTCTATAGCATCTTCTAGAGGATGAGCAAATGAATACATTGGGTATATGCACCATTTATCACCAGTATTGTGGTGAGTGCTATGAGAGATTCTGTATATAACAGGGTCTCTGAAGTTTAAGTTTGGAGAAGACATATCTATTTTAGCTCTTAAAACTTTTTCTCCATCTTTAAATTCACCATTTTTCATTCTTTCGAATAAATCTAAGTTTTCTTCTACAGATCTATTTCTGTATGGACTTTCTTTACCTGGTTCAGTTAAAGTACCACGAGTTTCTCTTATTTCTTCTTGAGATAAATCACACACATATGCTTTACCTTTTTTGATTAATACGATAGCTCTTTTGTACATTTCATCGAAATAGTCAGATGCAAAGAATAAGTTATCCCAGTTAAATCCTAACCACTTAACATCTTCTTTAATTGAGTTTACATACTCTTCATCTTCTTTTAAAGGATTAGTATCATCAAATCTCATATTTACTTTTCCGTTAAATTCGTTAGCTAATCCAAAGTTTAAGCAAATTGACTTAGCATGCCCTATATGTAAATATCCGTTTGGCTCTGGTGGGAAACGAGTTATTATAGAATCGTGTTTACCAGAAGCTAAGTCGTCTTTAATTATGTTTTTTATAAAGTTAGTACGATTATTTTCGCTTGACATAATAATTACCTCTCATTTTCAATTTTTAATTTTAATATGTATAAATTTATTATAATTCATATTATTAATTTTAATTCAATATTGAAAAAAAATAAAGTATATTTAATTAAATTAAGTAAAATAACGAATTAAATAAATTTTTTTTATAAATTCTAACAAAGTCTACTAAATATAAGATATCTAGATTTTATATAAAAATATAAACTATTTTGGAAAAAATAGTTTTAAAATTATATATTTGGAAAAAATAATTAATGAAGTTAAAGGTTCATTAACTTTTTAAGTAAAATTATATATATAAGTACAAATTGTATTTAAAAATATATGATTATATAATATAATTGTCTAATATTAGAAAATTATTCTGATATATATGCTTGTCTAGTATATCACAAATTAAAAAAAAATAAAATTTATTTGGAAGGAGAAAAAATGAAAAAATATTTAAAATCGTATGGAATTGCTTTTATAATAGTTGCAATATACTCATTTGTAAAATTACCAGTACTTAGACTAGATTTCACATCAGGTTTTACAACTTTAATACTATTTTTCGTATTAGCTGGAATAATCGATATGATGCTTGATAGAGGCGCAAAAGCATCAAAACTTGCAAAAAACAACTTTATAATCGCATTAATATTATTAGTTTTAGTTATAGTTGTTCCATTTTTTATAACTACACCTATATTACATGCAAGCGCATATAAAAACTTAATTGGAGAAGTAACTGAAAGTGAATTTACAGAAGATGTGAGTCCAGTAAATGTAAATGATATACGTATTGTAGATGAAGGTATGGCGATGAAACTTGGTGAAAAGAAAATCGGAGAAATACCAGCAATAGGTAGTGTTTCACAACTTGGAACTTTCCACATACAAAGTGTAAATGGAGAGCTTTACTGGGTTGCACCACTAGTACATAGAGACATAATAAAATGGATTACTAACTTAGACGGTACTGACGGATATGTAATGGTATCAGCTACAGACCCTCAAGATGTAAGACTAGTTCAATCACTAGACGGCAAACCAATAAAAATAAAATATCAGCCAGAAGCATATTTCTTACAAGATTTACATAGATATCTTTATTTAAAAGGTATTGTAAATTACGGTATGACAGAATTTACACTTGAAATAGACGACAATGGCAGACCATATTGGGTTGTAACTTTATACGATCACAAAGTCGGTTTTTCAGGTTCTGATGCAGTAGGAGTTGCAATACTAGATGCACAAACTGGTGACTTAAACGTATATGATATAGAAAATACTCCAAAATGGGTAGATAGAATTCAACCAGAATCTCTAGTAATAAACCAAATAAAAGACTGGGGATTATATGTAAAAGGATTTATAAACTCAGTATTTTCAGAAGAAGGTGTATTAGTTCCAACAGAAGGAGCATCATTAGTATATGGTAATGACGGAAAATCATATTGGTATACAGGTATAACATCTTCAGGTGGAGATGAATCTACAGTAGGATTTATGTTAGTAGATTCTAGAACAAAAGAAGCAAAACTTTATATGCAAACAGGTGCAACAGAAACTGCAGCTATGACATCTGCAGAAGGTAAGGTACAAGAAAAGAATTACGAAGCTACATTCCCAGTAATGTATAATATCTATGGAACACCTACATATGTATGTGCACTAAAAGATAAAGCGGGGCTTGTTAAGAGTGTTGCATTTATATCAGTAGAAGACTATAGTGTGTTAGGTGTTGGAGATAATAAAAAAGAGGCTCTAGCGGCTTATAAAGATGCATTAGAGTCTGATGGTGAGGACTTAAAATTTGAAACAGATAAAGATGATGTTGTGCTTAATGATAAAATACAAAGAATAAGTGCAGATGTTCAAGGCGGAGCTACAACTTATTACTTCACTTTACAAGACAACAGCAAATTTATATTTAAAGGGACTTCAAAAGTATCTAATGAACTTCCTTTAACAAATGTAGGCGATAATGTAGTTGTCACTTATACAAAAACTGATGCTACTACAATAAATATAACTAAATTTGAAAATAACAGTATTTTAGGTAAGTTATCTACAAAAACTGAGTCTAAAAAAGATAAAAAATCATCAGATGAAAATAATGATAAAACTTCAAATGATAATAATTCTTCTAAATCAGAAGACACAAAACAAAATGATTCAAATAGCACACAAGATAAAGAAAATAAAAATAGTTAACAAGTTAATAATACATTAAATAAAAAAGAGGGCTAATAAATAGTCCTCTTTTTTTATGTAATTAATATAATATATTAAGAAAAAATAACATCTTATGGAGAGATTAACATGAATTTACTTGAAAAAGAGATACTTTTTATGGTTAGTAGACTACGATGTTTGACAGAAAGTCAATTTAACAAGATATACAATTATAAAAGAGAATCAAAAAGAAAGACTCTTAGAAAAACATTAAGAAGAATGTGTAATGATTATATATTAGTTAAATTTCCATGCAATATAAATTACAGGGGGTATAAAGAAAATTCTTATTTGTATTATATTAATGGGAGTTGTGAATATTATGAAGGAGATGATTTGATAAAAACTTTAATTGGCTCAGATGTAGCAGTCAGGTTGAAATTAGCAAATTTTGAAATGGTTAGGTTCTATAGAAATATAAATATTGGAGAACATAACTATAATTTATATATTGAATATATAGATACTTTTTATAGGAGAAAGCAAGTCTTATTTGATATAGCTTTTAATGATAAAATCGACCTTTCTAAATATGAAACTTTAAAATTTGATATTCAAAAGACCACAATTCCTTTTTTTATGATGCCAAATGTAATTGTAGTTACAAATAATTTAAAGGAATATTCAAATTTGGAATACGTGCCAAAGAATGTTTTTTTCACAGACACGTCTTTACAAAACTTATTTAAATATTTATAATATATAGAAAAATTAGACTTGTTATTTAAAAATAACCATGTTATGGAAAATAATGGTTGCAAAATATATAATAATATGATTAAATTATATTGATAATTTAAATAAAAGATTACAAACCTAGGGTAGAGGTGCTTTAAAATAAGAGTATTTATAAGGAGCTGGCAAGTTGAGATTTATAAAGAAAGGATTTTAGAGCCGAAGTTGTAAACTTGGCGAAGTTTACTGCTGGACTTATGCATAAGATGTATAAGGCTGTCACTTTTGTGATGAGCTACAAGGTTTACTTTGATACTTAAACGTCCAAAGTATACCTTTGGACGTTTTTTAATACCCAAAAGGATTAAGGGGGACAAAATAATGGGTGATATAATTGTACAAAAATATGGTGGAAGCTCAGTTGCAACAACTGAAAAAATAATAACAATTGCAAAAAGATTGATAGAAAGAAAAAAGACAAATCCTAAAATAGTAGTTGTAGTTTCAGCTATGGGAGATACGACAGATGATTATATAAGTCTTGCTAAAGAAATAACAGATACTCCAGATAAAAGAGAACTAGATGTACTTATGTCTACAGGAGAAATGATTTCTGCATCACTTTTAGCAATGAGTTTAAAATCTATGGGCTGTGATGCAATAAGCTACAATGCTTATCAATTAGACATTCAAACAAGTGGTACTCATGGAAAATCTTTAATAGATGATATAGATGTTAGTAAAATTGAAAAAAGTTTAGATGAAGGCAAAATAGTAGTAGTAACAGGATTCCAAGGGTTAGACGATATAGGTGATATAACTACTTTGGGTAGAGGTGGCTCTGATACATCAGCAGTAGCTCTTGCAGTAAAATTAAATGGTAAATGCGAAATATATACAGATGTAGATGGAATTTATTTCACAGATCCTAGAAAATTTAAAGATGCTAAAAAATTAGAAGAGATAGAATATGAAGAAATGCTAGAACTTGCTAGTTTAGGTGCACAAGTAATGCATTCAAGAAGCATAGAGCTTGCTCAAAAATATCAAATAGAATTATATGTAGGTTTATCATGTAGTGATATAAAAGGAACATATATAAGGGGGATGAAAAATATGAAATTAGAAGATAAAGTAATAACAGGACTTGCAACAAGTGATGACGATGTTGCTATAACTATAGATATAGATGAAGAAAAAATAGTTGATTTATTTGAAAGTATAGCAAATGAAAATATAAGCATGGATATGATAAGTCAAACTGCTCCAATTAATAGTTCAAATATAACTGTTTCATTTACAATACCAAAAGAAGACTTAGTTAAAGCAAAAGAAATAGTTTCAAAATATGTTTTAAAAAATAAAATTATAATCGATGAAAATATAACAAAATTATCTTTAGTAGGATTAGGAATGAAACACACTAGCGGTGTAGCATCAAAAATATTCAATATCCTTAGAAAAAACGGAATAAAAGTAAAATTAATAACTACATCAGAAATAAGAATAACTTGTGCTATAAGTTCTAAAGATACACATGCAGCTGTACAAGGAATAGCAAGAGAATTTAATATATAGAAAAGTTTTTGAAATTTAGGAGGACAATTATGAAACTTCAAGGAACTATGGAAATAAAAGACAATGTACTTCATATAGGTGGGGTAAATACTCTAGATCTTGTTAAAAAATATAAAACTCCTCTATATGTATTTGATGAAGAATTAATAAGAAGTAAATGTAGAGAATATATAAAATCCTTTAAAGTAAAAGAAAATGGAAATAAAGTAGCTTATGCAGGTAAGGCGTTTTTAACTAAATATATGTGTAAATTAGTTTGTGAAGAGGGACTTTGCTTAGACGTTGTCTCAGGAGGGGAACTATATACTGCATATAAAGCTGGAATGCCAATGGAAAATATATTATTCCATGGAAATAACAAAACTGTAGATGAAGTAAAACTTGGAATAGAATTAGGAGTAGGAAGATTTGTAGTAGACAATTTCTATGAACTTGATTTAATAGAAAAATTTTGTTTAGAAAACAATAAAACTCAAAAAATCTATTTTAGAGTAACTCCAGGAATAGATGCCCATACTCATAAATATATAAGAACAGGTCAAATTGATTCTAAGTTCGGCTTTGCACTTATAAATGGAGATTTTTATAAAGCAGTAGAAAAAGTAAAACAATATAAAAATATAGAACTTGTAGGAATACATGCTCATATAGGTTCACAAATTTTCGAAATAAAACCATTCTTAGATGAAGTAGAAATAATGCTTAAATTATTAAAAGAAGTAAACGAAAATAACGACGATATAAATCTTACAGAAGTAGATTTAGGTGGAGGAATAGGTGTTTATTATACAGAAGAAGACAAACCTAAAACTATAAGTGAATTCTGTGAAGCTATAATAAATAAAGCAGATGAAGTTTGTGAAGAATTAAATATAAAACGACCTACACTGCTTATTGAACCAGGTAGATCGCTTGTAGCAAATGCAGGAAGCACAATCTATACAGTGGGTTCTATAAAAGAAATCAAAAATGTAAGAACTTATGTAAGTGTAGATGGAGGTATGACTGATAATATAAGACCATCTCTATATCAAGCTGATTATGAATGTGGTATAGTGAATAAAATTAATAAAACTGGACATAATCATAAAGTAACAATAGCTGGAAAATGCTGTGAAAGTGGAGATATCTTGATATCAGACACAGAAATAGGCGATATAAACAGTGGAGATATTCTTATAACTACAACAACTGGAGCTTATGGATATTCTATGGCTTCAAACTATAATAAAATACCAAAAAATCCTGTAGTATTTGTACAAAATGGTGAAGATAAATTGGCTTGTAAAAGACAAAGTTATGAAGATTTACTGGCATTAGAAGTATAAAAGTTACAATTATGATATTTTAAGTTACAATTATGACGATTGATATTTTGTATTATGTAGTTATATAATTAATTTAACACTTAGAAAGTTTAATTAAGTTTTCTAGCGCTTATGGAGGTATAATTATGAAGAAAAAATATCTAATTATAGTAATTGTATTGATGATATTTGCTGTTGGATGCAACAACAAAGAATCAACTGCTTTTAAAGAAGGGCAAACGGCACTTGAAAATCATGAATATGATAAGGCTAAAAAATACTTATCTGATGTTTTAGAACAAGATTCAAAAAATGAAAGTGCAAGATGTATGTACATACAAGCTACCAAAATGTCTAAAGCAGAGTATTATAAAAATAAAGGACTTTACAATAAATCACTAGATAATTTAGATGGGTTAGTAAATTTAGAAAATGGCTCACAAAAGATAAAAGTTGAATCTCAAGAATTAAAAAAGGAAGTAGAAAAACTTAAAAGTGAAGAAGAAGAAGCTTCAAATATAAGAAAAGCAAATGCAAAAGAAGTAGCAAAAAAAGCTGTAGAAAAATCAGAAGAAGAACTTTATATTTGGCAAAAGAACCAAGAAAACAACTCTAATACAGAAGATGATGACAACAATCAAGATGGAGATTCTTCTGATACAAGTATAATAGATAATATAAAAAATGCATTAGGTGGTTTATTTAATTTCTAAAAAGTTAGAAATTAAATAAACAAATGAAAAGTTGCCGCTTACGGCAACTTTTTTTTGATTACACCTTGTTAATTAGCTAAACTTATATTACAATAAGTTTGCTAAAGCCATAGAAAAAATGAACTATGTTTAGATAGATTTAAAGGAGAAACAATGAGGATTAATAAATATATTGCACTTTGCGGAGTTGCATCTAGAAGAAAAGCAGAAGAATTAATACTTGCAGGAAGAGTGACAGTAAACGATGAAGTTATGACTGAACTTTCTTATAAAGTAGATGAAGAAAATGATATAGTAAAAGTTGACGATAAATTAATAAAAGAAGAGAACAAACTTGTATATATACTTTTAAACAAACCAGAAGGATATATAACAACTGTAAAAGATCAATTTGACAGACCAAGTGTACTTGATTTAGTAAGTGATATAAAAGAAAGAGTATATCCAATAGGAAGACTAGATTATGAGACAAGCGGTCTTTTACTTTTAACAAATGATGGAGATTTAACTTATAAATTAACTCATCCAAAACACGAAGTAGACAAAACTTATGTTGCAAGAGTAAAAGGAAAACTTACAAAAGAAGAAATAGAAAGATTTAAAACTGGTCTTAAAATAGAAGATTACACAACTGCACCAGCTAAATTAAAAGTTATAAAATACGATGAACAAAGAGATTCATCGCTTTTAGAGATAAAAATACATGAAGGTAAAAACCGTCAAGTTAGAAAAATGTGTAAAGCTATAAACCATCCTGTTCTTAGACTTAGAAGAAGCGCTATGGGTAAAATAAAAATTGGAGATTGTGAAATCGGAAAATACAGATATTTAACAGAAGATGAGATAAAATATTTAAAAAATCTTTAAAATAATAAAAAAGAGGAAGTATATGTTAAGAGCTAAATTTATAAATAAAGTAACAGAAGTAAATAAAATTTACTTAGAAAATATAATACAAGAAGGTGATGTAGTAGTAGATGCTACTATGGGAAACGGATATGACACTGTATACCTTGCAAAAAAAGTAGGAGAAAATGGCAAGGTATATGCATTTGATGTACAAGAAGAGGCATTAAAATCTACTACAAAAAAAGTAAATAAAGAAGAATTAAATAACGTAGAGCTTATACTAGATGGACATCAAAATATGGATAAATACGTAAAAGAAGAAGTATCTTGCATAGTGTTTAATTTAGGGTATCTTCCAAGAGCTAAACATCAAATAATAACAAAGGCAGATACAACGCTAGAGGCTATTAAAAAAGGACTTGAATTATTAAAACCAAATGGTGTTATGAGTATAGCTATTTATAGCGGGCATGAAGGTGGAATGGAAGAAAAAAATGAAGTATATAAATATACAGAAACTTTAGATCAAAATTACTTTAATGTATTATGCACTAAATTTATAAACCAAATAAATAATCCGCCAGAATTATTGTTAATAGAGAAAAAAGGATAAATATATATAAATTTTAGAATACAGATAATAAAAGAAAGAATAGTGATATAATATTTTTGAGAGTTTGAAGCATTAATAGGAAAGAGGGAAATGTATGGATGATAAAAAGTCGAAAAATGACAATAAACAATTAATAAATATAATACAAGCACAATATTCGAGGCTAAGTAAAGGTCAAAAATTAATAGCGCAATATATAATAAATAATTACGATAAAGTTGCTTTTATGACTGCAAGTAAATTAGGAGAAGCTGTAGGCGTAAGTGAATCGACAGTAGTCAGATTTGCAAATGCTCTAGGATATGCAGGATACCCTAAATTACAAGAAGGTCTACAAGAATTAATAAAAAATAAATTGACTACAGTTCAAAGAGTAGAAATGGCAAATGAAGATTATTCAGATGATTCTACAATACTTAGTAAAGTTTTAAAAAGTGATATAGATAATATAAAAACAACATCTGAAGACTTAGATGAAAAAGCATTTGAAGAGGCTTCAAATAGAATTTTAAAATCTAGAAAAATATATATATTAGGTATGAGAAGTTCATTCACAGTAGCTCAATACTTGGCATTTTATTTAAATGTTATATTAGATAATGTCCAATTAATTAGAATAGATATGGGGGATCCTTATCAACAAATAGTAAGAATGAATGAAGATGATATCCTTATAGTGTTTAGTTTCCCAAGATACTCAAAACAATCACATCAAGTTGCAAAATACGCTAAAAGCAAAGGTGCTTATATAGTATCTATAACAGATAGTTCATTTGCACCAGTAGCGCCACTATCAGATAATATATTATTAGTAAAAAGTAATATGGCATCATTTGTAGATTCTTTAGTAGCGCCTATGAGTGTTGCAAATGCACTTATTATATCAGTTGCAATGAAAGAAGCTGATGATATTAAAAAATATTTCCATGATTTAGAGCAAATATGGGAAGAATATGTAGTATATGAATAAATTAAAAAAGTCGTAATTGATTTATAAAAAATCTAATTACGACATTTTTTTGAAAAATATAAAAAATTAACAAAATTATAATTGACAATATATGTAAAATTATCTATTATTTTATTAACAAAAGAAAAATCATTTTAAATTCATTGATAAAGAGGAGTAGCATGGATTTTATTTATAGAGAGTTGGGGTTGGTGGAAGCCTAATAATTACATCCATTGTGAAAAGAGTTTTTGAGAAGGCTATCTGAATTTTAGTACGATAGTCGGTAAACCTGCCTTAAAGGTCAGAGTGGATAAGGTATCTTATCAATTAGAGTGGTAACGCGCAATGTCGTCTCTTAGTTTTATAACTAAGAGACTTTTTTTATATAAGGTATCTTTAAAATGAGATTTTTTAAGAGTAAATAATATAAAGGAGATAATACTATGGCACAAAAAATAGAATTAAAAGGGAAAAGTTTTTTAACATTAAAAGATTTTACAAAAGAAGAAATAAAATATTTCTTATCACTTGCAAGCTATTTAAAAACTAAAAAGAAAATAGGTATAAAAGGGGATTTATTAGAAGGAAAAAATATAGCTTTATTGTTTGAAAAAGCTTCTACAAGAACTAGATGCTCATTTGAAGTTGCAGCACATGATGAAGGGGCTCAAGTTACTTATTTAGGACCAAAGGATTGTCATATGGGGAAAAAAGAATCTATGGAAGATACAGCGAAAGTATTAGGAAGATTCTTCGATGGGATAGAATTTAGAGGTTACAAACAAGAAACAGTTGAGTGCTTATCTAAATATTCAGGAGTACCTGTTTGGAATGGTCTTACAGATGAATACCATCCAACTCAAATATTAGCTGATTTATTAACTGTTTCAGAACATGTAGATAAACCATTTGATAAAATAAAATTTGTATATGTAGGTGATGCAAGAAATAATATGGGAAATTCGCTTATGATAGGATGTGTAAAAATGGGTATGAAATTTGTATCACTTGCGCCAAAAGAATTATGGCCTAATGAAGAATTAGTTAAAGAAATGGAAGAAGTAGCAAAAGTGACTAAAGGAAGCATTCATCTAACAGAAGATATAAATGATGTAGAAGATGCAGACGTTATATACACTGATGTTTGGGTTTCAATGGGTGAAGAAGATCAATACGAACAAAGAATAAATCTATTAAAAGATTATCAAGTAAATATGGATATGATAAAGAAAACTAAAAATGAAAATGTAATATTCTTACACTGTTTACCAGCATTCCATGATTTAGAAACTGAAGTTGGAAAAGAAATATATGAAAAATACAATCTAGATGAATTAGAAGTAACTGACGAAGTATTTAGATCTAAATATTCAAAAGTATTTGATGAAGCTGAAAACAGAATGCACACAATAAAAGCAGTTATGGTTGCAACTTTAGCAGATGTAGACATAAGTGTAAATCATAAATAATAAAGTTTTTAATGAATAATAAAAGAAAAAGGTGCATTTATTATTTATTATTAAAACTTATAAATAATAAGTAAATTAAAGGGCCTATATTAATTTTTAATATTGATATAGGTTCTTTTTAGATAAATAAATTATTAAATTAAAAAAATATAGAATATTTTTGAAAAAATTTAAGTTTAAAAGTACCATTCCTTACTAAAAAAATATAGAAAAAATCAAATATAATAAAATTTATATGGTGAAAATTGCAATTTAAATAAAAAAACTTTCAAAATTAATAAGTTTTAAAAATACTTAAAATTATAGTGCAATTTCCTATAAATGGTTATATAATAAGATATATAAAGAGTTAGAAATGAAATTAGATACTAAAAAAAGTATATAATATGAAAAATGAATGAAACTTAAAAAAAAATTCATTCATTTTAAAAAAGTTAAACATTGTGTATACACCTTTAATTTTTAAACAAAGAATATTTATTTAGGGGGACGAAAAAATGTGCGTAAAAGATAAGATTAAAAATAAAGAAATAAAAATAGTTGATACAACTTTAAGAGATGGTGAACAAACAGCGGGCGTCGCTTTTGCAAACCATGAAAAAATAGCAATAGCTCAAGCTCTAAGTGATATAGGAATAGACCAACTAGAAGTTGGTATACCTACAATGGGTGGGGATGAAAAAGCTACAATAAAAGCAATATGCAAAAGAAATCTAAAAGCAAGTATAATGGCATGGAATAGAGCAGTTGTTTCTGATATAGAACAATCTATAGACTGTGGTGTTGATGCTGTTGCAATTTCTTTATCAGTATCAGATATTCATATTCAACATAAATTGAAAAAATCTAGAGAATGGGTTTTAGAAAATATGTTTAATGCAGTTTCTTTTGCCAATAAAAATGGATTGTATATTTCAGTTAATGGTGAAGATGCTTCAAGAGCAGATATAGACTTTTTAATCGAATTTATAAACGTTGCAAAACAAGCTGGTGCAAATAGATTTAGATTCTGTGATACAGTAGGTGTTATGGAACCATTTGCTACTAGAGAAAAAATAGAAAAAATACACAAAGCTACTAACTTTGATATAGAAATGCATACTCATAATGACTTTGGTATGGCTACTGCAAATGCTATAGCAGGTGTTATAGGTGGAGCAAATTATATAGGATGCACAGTAAATGGATTAGGTGAAAGAGCAGGAAATGCAGCACTTGAAGAAGTTTTAATGGCACTTAAATTTGTATACGGATATGATACAGATGTAGATACTACTAAATTTGTTGAAATATGTAAATATGTATCACAAGCATCAGGTAGACGTCTACCACCATGGAAAGCAATAGTTGGTACTAATATGTTTAGACATGAATCAGGAATACATGCAGATGGAGCACTAAAAGATCCTAAAAACTATGAAGCATTTGACCCAGCAGAAGTTGGACTTCAAAGACAAATAGTAATAGGTAAACACTCTGGTAAGGCTGCAATAGTAAATAAATTTAAAGAATACTCTATAGAACTTACAAATGAAGAAGCTAATCAAATATTAGAAGAAGTACGTAAAGTATCTGTAGGATTAAAGAGAGAATTATTTGATAAAGAATTAGTTCAAATATATCACGATATAAAAAATGATTATAAAATATTCTAATTTTAGGTTTGTTAAAATTAAAATCTTAAATTTATGAGAAGTTTTATGAAAATAAATATAACTAAAGGCGATAGTTTTTGGTTGAAATTAGATACTGTAATTTAATAGGGGGACAAAAAATGTATAAAGTAACACTAATACCAGGAGATGGAATAGGACCAGAAGTTGCAGCTGCTATGGTGAAAGTTGTAGAATCAACAGGCGTAGATATAGAATGGGAAAAAGTAGATGCAGGAGCAGGCGTCATAGACGAATATGGTACACCACTTCCAGAACATGTAATAGATGCAATAAAAAGAAATAAAATAGCTATAAAAGGACCTGTAACTACACCAGTAGGGAAAGGATTTAAAAGTGTAAATGTAACACTGAGACAAACTTTAGATTTATATGTAAATTTAAGACCAGTAAAGAGTTTTAAAGGTATTAAATCTAGATATGAAGATATCGACTTAGTTATAGTGAGAGAAAATACAGAAGGATTATATTCAGGAATAGAACACAAAATAGGCGATTACGGTGCAGAGACAATAAAAATAATAACTAAACCAGCTTGCGAAAGAATATGTGAATTTGCATTTAACTATGCAAAAGATAATAATAGAAAAAAAGTAACAGGAGTGCATAAAGCTAATATAATGAAACTTAGCGATGGACTATTCTTAAATACATTTAGAGATATAGCATCTAAATATCCAGATATAAAAAGTGATGATTTAATAGTAGATGCTGCTTGTATGAATTTAGTTATAAATCCAGAAAAATACGATGTTATGGTTATGCCTAACTTATACGGCGATATAGTATCTGATTTATGCTCAGGTCTTGTTGGTGGTCTTGGAATGATACCAGGAGCTAATATAGGAAAGGATTATGCAGTATTTGAAGCAGTCCATGGTAGTGCACCAGATATAGCTGGAAAAAATATAGCTAATCCAACAGCAATAATTCAATCATCTGTAATGATGCTTAGATATTTAGGAGAACAAGAAGCAGCGGCTAAAATAGAAAATGCTTTAGTAAAAGTTTTCGAAAAAGGAGAAAATTTAACTGGAGATTTAGGTGGAAATGCTACAACTGATGAATTTACAAATGAAATATTAAAATATATATAGCAATTTGAATTATAAAAATATTTAAATTGATTTTGAAATACATTCTCTAATACTATGGAAAATACTTTATAGTTGAGAATGTATTTTTTTATATCACATAGCAAATTGTATTTATTTAAATATTCTGGAAAATATATCGAATTAACAAATTTAAGCAGTTTATCTTTATAAAATATAACTAAAAATAAATTAATGTTAATAAAATAAATAAAAAACCATTAAAACTTTAAAAAACAAAGAAAAAGCATTAAGAAATATGTCTGCGCTTAAAAAAATAATGCAAAAATATTTTTTATATTGTATAATTAAGAAGTGATAAAAAATAACAAAAAATATTTATATGCAAAGGGAGACAGTATTAGATGAAGAAAAAAATTAGTTTGACAACAAAAATTTTAATAGGTTTATTTTTAGGATTTATATGTGGACTTATATTAAAATCTATACCAGATAGTTATATAAAAGATACTATAATTATAGGTGGAATATTAAAAATATTCGGAACAGGATTTACAACAGCCATTAAAATGATGGTTGTGCCACTTGTATTTGTATCATTAGTATGTGGGACATCATCTATGGGAGATATAAAAAAATTAGGTAGAATAGGTACAAAGACAATGGCATTTTACTTATCTACAACAGCAGTAGCAATAATAATAGCTTTATTTTTAGGGAGTGTATTAAAACCAGGCGCAGGGCTTGATATGAGCCATATGGTAAGTGGCGAAGTATCAATTGGTGAATCTAAATCACTAGTAGATATAATATTAGGGATAGTTCCATCGAATCCAATAAAAGCATTTGCAGATGGAGAAATGTTACAGATAATATTCTTTGCAATGATTACAGGGATAGCAATGAGTATTGTTGGAAAAAAAGCTGAACCTGTTAGAGTGATATTTGAAAGTTTAAACGAAATATGCATGAAAATGGTAGGAATAATAATGTTATTTGCTCCATACGGTGTATTTGCTTTAGTTTGTGATACATTCTCATCAGTAGGACAAGATGCAATCCTTGTACTTATTAAATATGTAGCAGTAGTTTTATTAGGTATGGGAATACATATAACTTGTGTATATGGAGGAATGTTTAAATTATTTACAAAAGAAAAAATAATGCCATTTTTAAAGAAATTTACATCAGTAGCAGCTATAACATTCTCAACAGCATCAAGTAATGCATCAGTACCAGCAAGTATGGAAATACTTGAAGAATTAGGGGTAGGAAAAACTACTAGATCATTTACTATACCAATGGGAGCAACTATAAATATGGACGGAACTGCTATAATGCAAGGTGTTGCAGCATTATTTATAGCTCAAATATACGGAATTGACTTAAGTATAAATCAAATGATTACAATAATTTTAACAGCGACTTTAGCATCAATCGGAACAGCAGGTGTTCCAGGTGTCGGAATGATAATGTTATCTATGGTTTTAACATCTGTAAATCTTCCACTTGAAGGAATAGGGCTTATAATGGGTGTTGAAAGAATAATAGACATGTTTAGAACTACTGTAAATGTAATGGGTGACAATATCTGTACACTTATAATTGCAAATAGTGAAAATGACTTTGATAAAGATATGTTCTATGGAGAAAAAGAAGAACAATTAGCTTAATTTAAAGATACAAAAGGGATATAAAGCAAGTAAGATTTGCATTATATCCCTTTTATATTAAATAGAAAATGATATTTATATGCTAAAAACAACTTATATTTTCAAAGTATAAACTATAAAAAATTATAATGTTGATTCTCTTTTTACAATAGTAGGGTCTATGACTACGTGTTTATTAACTCTTAGACAGCCTTTTTTATTTTTACGATTTATTTTTATTCCCTCTGTTAATATAGATAAAGTATTTTGGGTAATTTTATTAACATCTTGTTTAATTGAAGTTAATGGGATAAATGACTCTATTGCAGCTGGAGAATCATCAAAGCCAATTACCTCATAATTATCAGGAATAGATTTATTGTTTTTTACAAGTATTTTGATAAAATAATTGGCTAAAGTATCATTACTTAAAAATACCCCGATTTTTTTGCCGTTATATTTAGCTTCTATTTTTTTAAAAATATTAAATAATTTACTTGTAGTATCGCTTATATCGTTATTGAAAACTTCATAAAACACCATATGTTCAATATTTTTATCTAAGCAGATATTTTCAAAAGCCTTAATTCTATCGATTGATGGAATTTCCTCTGATATAGGACTATTTATATGTATTAACACATCACAATTATTTTCAATAAGGGTGTTTGTAGCTAAAGATGCACCCAAGTAGTTATTTGTATCGACGCTTGAAATATACTTAGATTCCCTTTCGATTCCCACAATAGGTATATTATAATCTTTTAATTGTATAGAAGGAATACAGGAACTAATCATAATTAAGCCTTCAATTTGATATGCTAATAACTCATCTATATACTCTTTTTCTTCATCGATATTTCCATTACTAGTAAAAACTAAAAATTTATAACCATATCTAGAATAAGTGTTTAATATAGAATTTAGTAAATATGAATAAAAGTGTAATTCTAGTTTTGGTGCAATTATTCCTATAAATTCTGTTTTCCCATTAGAGAATATTTTAGCAACCTTATTTTTTTTATAATTCAATTCTTTTAGGGCATTTTCTATTAATAGACTTGTCTCTTTAGTAAGGTTTTCTGGAGAATTAAAATATCTAGAAATTGTAGCAGTAGATAAGTTTGTATACTTAGCTATATCGCTATATGTAATATTTTTTTTCAAAATAACACCTCTTTATAATAAATAATTAATATTAAGTTTATCAAATAAATAAGTGTTTATCAACATTATAGGAAATAAAGAAAAAACAATTGGAAATAGAAAAAATTATAGTTGACCTAATTGGAAAAAATATGATATTATGAAAATGTAATCAAAAATGTAATCGATTACATAACAAAATTAAGGGGGAATTAATTTAAATGACAAAAAAAATTGGGAGTATTCTATTAATTTTCACATTTATAATAAGTTTGGTTGGATGTGAAAAGAAAATAGAAACTGGAAGTATTAGTGGCTTTGATGAGAATGAGGAGTACATTTCTATGTGGATACATACAATAGAAAATACCCCAGAAGGAGAAGCATATAAAAAAAGTGTAGATCTTTTTAATAAAAAATATAACGGAAAATATTTTTTAGACATAGAGTTTATTCCACGTAATGAAAATGGAGGGGGCTACTCAGATAAAATTAATGCTGGTGTTATGTCAGGAGATTTACCTGATATTATAACAGTAGATGGACCAAACGTTTCAGCATATGTAGCAAATAATATAATACAACCTCTAGAAGGTGTATCAGAAAAAGACAAATCTGCATATTTAGATTCTATAATAGAACAAGGAACAGTTAATAACAAGCTTTATACACTAGGTGCTATGGAATCAAGCGTTGGATTATATTACAACAAAGATATAATAGAAAAAGCTGGGGTTGAAATTCCTAGTATGAATGATCCATGGACTTGGGATGAATTTTATGAAGTATGTGAAAAAATAAAAAATGTCATTCCGGAAAACGATTATCCTATTGATATGACATTTCCTTCAGGAGAGTCAACAATTTACTATTATGCACCTTTTATATGGTCTAATGGAGGAGATTTCGTAAGTAAAGATGGTTTAACAGTTGATGGATATTTTAATTCAGAAAAGACTTATGAAACAGTTGATTATTTCAAAAAACTACTAGACAATAAAATGTTTTCAAAAACTAAGATAGAGAATTTATTTGAACTTGAAAGAGCAGCATTTAAATTTGACGGTGCATGGCTGGTAAATAATATGAAAACTAGTTATCCAGATTTTAATCTAGGTATTGCACCTTATCCTGTAGGAAATGATTGGAACCAAGAAAAATATACACCAACGGGTTCATGGACATATGCAGTAAGTACTAATTGTACTAATGTAAGTGCAGCTACAGAAGCTGTTAAATGGTTAAGTGGCGTTGAAAGTGGTGTTATATTAAGCGAATTAACTGGAAATATGCCTTCTACATATGAAGCATATGATAGATTACCTCAATTTAAAGATGGGTTATATGCATTTTTAAAAGAACAATTAATAACTTATGGTCACCCAAGACCTAAAACACCAGTTTATCCTCAAGTGAGCGAGCAATATCAAAGATCACTAGAAGATATAGTTTTAAATAATAAAGACAAAAAAGATACAATTGAATACTCTGTAGAAAGGATAGACGCAAAATTAAAGCGTTATAGATAGATGAAATGGCTAAAAATAATACAGTAGAAAAAAGAAACTCTATACTTGGTATGTCATTTTTTGGACCAGCATTAGTACTGATGGCAATATTTCTATTCATACCAATGATTTTAACACTTGTGTTTAGTTTTACGGATTACTTTGCATTAAATCCAAGTTTGACAAGTTTTGTTGGATTAGATAATTATGTAGCATTATTTAAAGATAGATTATTTGTTCAAGCTTTTGGAAATACAATTTTATTTGTAATTATAATAGTTCCTCTTCAAATGGGACTTGCTTTTGGACTTGCATTGTTTATAGATAAAATATCATATTGTAAAACTTATTTTAAAATATCATTTTTTATCCCAGTAGTAATGTCATTAGCTGTAGTTTCTACTTTATGGATGCAAATATACAATGCAGAAGGTATTTTAAATACTCTTTTAGGATGGATAGGAATAGATCCACAACCATTTATATATAGTGCAAAACAAGCATTGCCTTCAATTGCATTTATGAGTATATGGCAAGGGGCAGGATATCAAATGCTAATTTTCTTAGGAGGATTACAAGCAATATCACCTAGTTTGTATGAAGCAGCAGAAATAGACAATGCATCTGCATGGGCTAAATTTAGATATATAACCTTACCAGCGTTAAAACCGATTTTAATCTTTGTATTTATAACAATAACAATTGGTGCATTTAAAATGGTTGTCCAACCTATGGTTATGACAGGTGGTGGACCTTCATATTCTACATACACATTGGTATATGACATATATCAAACTGGTACAGTAAACTGGGAAATAGGAACTGCATCTGCTATGTCTATAGTGTTTGCAATATTTGTAATAATTCTTACAATAATACAAAATAAAATAACGAAGGACAAGGAGGAATAGAATATGAAGAGTAACAAACGTAAAACTATTGAGATAATTGTATGTGTAATTATGATAGGAGTTTCATTATTATTCTTATTCCCTATAATATGGATGATAGCGAATTCATTTAAAGGAGATGCTCAAATTATACAAGATATGAATACATTTGGTGCATTTATACCACCTACTTTAGATAGAAACTTCTTTAGTAACTATATAACTATAATTCAGAATTCAGATTTAATGAAGTATATGGTAAATACAGTTTTTTATGCAGCTATACTTATAGTGCTAAGTGTTTTAGTAAATGGTTTAGCGGGATATGCACTTGCTAAAATTAAATTCCCATTTAGAGAAGGTTGGGTATTAGTAATAACTTTACTTATGATAGTACCAACTGAAACTATAATAACAATTAACTACATGATGATTGCAAAAGCTGGCTTATTAAATAATATAATAGGATATATTTTACCACTGATAGTCAACCCATTTAATATATTCTTATTTAGACAAGTATTTGTACAACTACCTGATGAGCTTAGAGAAGCTGCTGAAATGGATCACTGTGGAACTTTAAAATATTTTTTAAAAATAGTACTTCCAATGTCAAAATCAGTTGTGGCTACAGTTAGTGTATTTACTTTTTTAAATGTATGGAACGACTTTATATGGCCATCTTTAATATTTACATCTAATGATTTATTAACAGTGCAAATAGGGTTAAATTCTATAACAGCTAACGATAATACAACTACAGGACAAGTATTAGCTACAATTTCATTAATAACAATACCAGTAATAATTATTTATTCATTATTCTCTAAACAAATTGTTGAGGGAGTTACTACAACAGGAACTAAGGAGGGCTAAGATATGAGATTTGTATCTTTAAAAAATGTAAATAAACAATATAAAGGAAATAATAAAAAATCAGTTACAGATTTTAATTTAGATATAGAAAAAGGAGAATTTATAGCATTTGTAGGTCCATCTGGATGCGGTAAATCTACTACACTTAGAATGATAGCGGGATTTGAAGAAGTTACAGAAGGAAAAATAGAAATAGACAACAAAGTTGTAAATGACTTATTACCAAGAGATAGAGGAATAGCTATGGTTTTTCAAAATTATGCTTTATATCCTCATATGACAGTAGAAAAAAATATAGCTTTTGGACTTAAAAATATAAAAACTCCACAAGAAGAAATCAATAAAAAAGTAGATTGGGCAATAGATGTTTTAGGGCTTGAGGAATATAGAAAGAGAAAACCTAAAAATCTATCAGGAGGACAACGCCAAAGAGTTGCACTTGGAAGAGCTATAGTCCGTAATCAAAAAGTATTTTTAATGGATGAACCATTATCAAATTTAGATGCAAAATTACGTGTAAGTATGAGAAATGAAATAACAAAATTACATAGAGAATTAGGAGCAACTACTATTTATGTAACTCATGATCAAGTAGAAGCTATGACTATGGCAGATAGGATAGTAGTAATGAAAGATGGAGTTATTCAACAAATAGGTTCACCAATTAAGCTTTATGATGAACCTGTAAATAAATTTGTTGCTGGATTTATTGGATCTCCACAGATGAATTTTATAGAAGTAAATGTAAAAGATGATGTAGTAGAATTTAATGATGGAAATAAAATACATATAACTAAAGGAATTAGAGATAGATTACAAAAATCAGGAAAAATGATTTTAGGTATTAGAGGAGAAGATATTAAATTTGATTCTTTAAATATGGAACTTAGAAAAGATGATATATTAAAAGCTACAGTAAGCAATGTTGAAGTTATGGGAAATGAAAATAATATATACTTCACATTAGGAGGGGAAACAATAATAGCAAGAGCATCTAAATATGATTTAAAAAGTATAGGAGAAGAAATTGAATTTGTAATAGACTCAAATAGATTACACTTTTTCGATATAGAAACTGAAGAAAGTATACTTAACTATTTAAATGAAAGTGAGACAGCAATATAATGAAAAATAAAGCAATAAATAAACCAAAGTTACATCTAACAGGAAAAAGAAATTGGATTAATGATCCGAATGGATTGATATACTATAAAGGAAAGTATCATATGTTTTATCAACATTTTCCTTATGCACCTCAATGGGGAACTATGCACTGGGGACATGCTATAAGTGATGATATGGTAAATTGGACTTATGAACCAATAGCACTATTTCCAACAAAATTATATGATAGAAATGGGTGCTTTTCAGGTAGTGCAATAGAGGTAAATGGAGATTTATATTTATATTATACTTCTGTTAAATATCTAGATACACCTGAAGATAATATAACATTACCAAAAGATGATTTATTTGAAGCATCACAAGCTATGATTATATCTAAAGATGGATTTAATTTTGATAATTTCAATGATAAATCTTTGATAATACCTGCTATTGAAGATAAAGATTTAGGTCATTACACACATACTAGGGATCCTAAAGTATGGGAATATAAAGATAATTACTATATAATTCTTGGAACTAAGGTAAAAAAAGACGATAATGAAAAATATACAGGAAAGTTATTATATTATAAAAGTAAAGATGCGAAGAAATGGGAATATATAAATTCATTTGAATTACATGGATTAGGAGATATGTGGGAGTGCCCTGATATATTTTCTGTAGATGGAAAATATGTATTAACACTTTCGCCAGAAAATTATTATACTGATGGAATAAATCCAACTAATAATGCAGTATTTGGAATTGTAGATTTTGAAGAAGAAACTTGTAATACAAAATTTAAAAAGGATGACTTTAGAGTAGTAGATTTAGGATTAGATTACTATGCTCCACAGTCATTTATAGATAAAGAAGGTAGACGAGTTCAAATTGGTTGGATAAGAATGAATAAACCTTTTGAAAATCATACATGGTTAGGTATGATGAGTTTACCAAGAGTTGTAGAAGTTAAAGATGGACAAATTATTACTAATGTTCATCCAAATATATCATCTTTATTTACAAAAGAAGTAGATATAGACCATGTAGATTTAAAAAACAGTATATGTATAAAAGCTACTTTAAAAAATAATTCAAAAATAAATATCGGAGGATATGAAATATCATTTGAAAATAAGACTATAACTGGTGATAGAGCTAAAGTTTGTAATCAAGAAAATGTAGCTTTAAAATCATCAACTAAAGTGTTAGAAGATAATTGCTATATAGAAGTATATATTGACTATGGAGTAGTAGAAGTTTATATAAATAATGGACAATATGTAATGAGCCATATTGTAAACCCATTAGAAAGTAAATTAGAAACAAGTAATTTAAGTGATTTTAAAGTATATACTATTAACTAGTAAGGAAAGGAACTTATAAATATGAAATACGATGTAGTAGCTCTCGGGGAATTATTAATTGATTTTACCATTGATGGTAAAAGTAATCAGGGCAATAATACTTATGAAGCTAATCCAGGAGGTGCTCCTTGTAATGTATTAGCTATGCTAAATAAGATGAATAAAAAAACTGCTTTTATAGGAAAAGTAGGAAACGATGCTTTTGGCCAAATATTAAAAAAGACAATCGATGATGTAGGTATAGATTCTAAGGGTTTAATGTTTGATGAACATGTTAATACTACATTAGCTTTTGTAAATATTGATGAAAATGGAGAAAGAAGCTTTTCATTTTATAGAAATCCTGGAGCAGATATGATGCTAACAGAAGAAGAAGTAGATTTTGAAATTATAAAAAACGCAAAAATATTCCATTTTGGAACATTATCAATGACACATGAAAAAGTCAGAATAGCTACAAAAAGGGCAATAGATGAAGCAAAAAAACGAAATATATTAATATCTTTTGATCCTAATTTAAGACCATTATTATGGGGAGATTTAAATTTAGCAAGAGAACAAATCGACTTTGGATGTTCTGTATGCGATATTTTAAAAATAGAAGATGAAGAAGCTAAGTTTTTAACTAATTGTGATAATATAGAAGAAGCTGTGGAAATATTAAAAAATAAATACAACATAAAGATTATTTTATTAACTGCCGGAAGTAAAGGAAGTACAGCATATTATAAGGATTTAGTTGTAAAACAAGAAGCTTATTTACAATCAAATACTATAGATACAACTGGAGCAGGGGATACTTTTTGTGGAAGTTGTTTAGGTTATATAATAGAAAATGATATAGATAATTTAAATGAAGAAAAAATAAAAGATATGATTTCTTTTGCTAGTGCAGCAGCATCTATAGTAACTACAAAAAAAGGTGCAATTTGTTCTATGCCAGAAATTGAAGAAGTAGAAAAATTGAGAAAAAAATATGAATAATTTATATAATTGTTTGTAATGGGAAATGGAGGGAATTGTGACAGAAAAAGAAAAAATGTTACTGGGTAAATTATACAATGCAAGTGATGCAGAGCTTCAAAAAGAACTGAAAAGATGTAGGAAATTAACTAGATTGTTTAATAATTCCACTGAAGAAGATATTGAGTATAGAAGTAAACTATTAAAAGATTTATTTGGAAAAGTTGGTGAAAATATATTTATAGAGCCTACATTTAGATGTGATTATGGAAAGAATATCTATATTGGAGACAATTTTGCTGCAAATTACGATTGTATTATATTAGACGTTTGTAAAGTTGAAATAGGAAATAATGTCATGTTTGGACCAAGAGTATCTGTATTTACAGCAGGTCATCCAATAGATGCAGATGTAAGAATTACAGGTCTTGAATTTGGAAAAGAAATAAAAATTGGAAATAATGTATGGATAGGTGGAAATACTGTTATAACCCCAGGAGTCAAAATAGGGGACAATGTAATTATAGGTGCTGCATCAGTAGTTACAAAGGATATAGAAGACAATGTAATAGCTGTAGGTAATCCTTGCAAGATTTTAAGGAAAATAACAGAGAAGGATAAGATATATTGGAATAAAAAGAAAGAAGAGTACTTTCAAGATTAAAAATATATAATTAGAAAATATAGATTTATTTGTTAAAAAGAAAATATCTGAAATCAACTTAATGTGGTTTTGGATATTTTCTTTTTTAGGTTATATTATTATTTTGATATAATAGATAAAATAGAATAAAAGATTAAAAAAGTTTTAATTTATGGAAAGGGTGAGTTTATGAAAATAGGAATTTCAGCATTAAAATTTAATTTAGAAGATGCGTTAAATATATGTAAAAAAAATAAAAAAATAAGCCATATAGAGATGGGAATTGACAACTTAGAAGATGTAGAAGCTTTAAAAAAATACAAAGACGAGATAAATAAATTGAATTTAAGTATATCAATTCACCTTCCGATGGAATTAAATACTTGTGAAGATATAAAATTTATAAGAAATTCATGGGTAGATTTTATATGCGAAATGGATAAAATTTTGAGTTTAGACTTTGATATAAAATACTATAATGCTCATTTGGGTTATATTATGAGCACTCGATTAGACAAAAATAGACAAAGGTATTTACAAAATACAGTAGAGTTTTTAAATGATGAGAAATTAAAAAATAATTTACAAAATAAAATTATATCTATAGAAAATACATATTCTAAAAAAGGTGATTTTTCGAATGTAGGAAACTCTGTCTATGATTTTAAATATATATTTGACAAAATTGAAAACGATAATGTGTATTTTTGCTATGATACAGGACATGATTTAATAGATAATAGTGATTATGAACAGATTTTTGATAAAATAAAAATAATACATTTTAGCGATAATAATGGAAAAGAAGATTTACATATCGGATATACAAAGGGGATTTTAGATTCTAGTATATTTGAAAAGATAGAAAATGTAAATCCAGATTATTTAATTTTAGAAATAAACTTTGATGATATAGAAAATACACTAAAATATTTTTAAATTAAAATTTAAAATATATTTAAAAATATTTTAAATCTAGACAAAATTGTGTATAATAGAATTTTATGTTTATTATACAGTAAATTAAAAAAAGATTTTTTATTTTGTATATATTAATGCAATAACACTAAAGTGTGCTATAATCTAACTACGTAGTTAAATTAAATATCCCCTTTTATGTAGAAATTTAGAGTTTTATAGGAAAAATTAAAAAAAGGGAGAAAAAACATGATTCTAATGATAGATAACTATGATTCTTTCGTATATAACTTAGTTCAATATTTTGGTGAACTAAACGAAGACATGGTAGTGAAAAGAAATGACGAAATTACGATAGACGATATAAAAACATTAAACCCTGAAATTATCGTCTTATCACCAGGACCTTGCAGTCCAAATGAAGCTGGAATTTGTATGGATGTTGTAAAATATTTTAAAGGCGTAATACCTATACTTGGTATATGTTTAGGACATCAAACTATAGGGCAGGTATTTGACTCTAAAATAGTTAAAGCTATAGAGCCTGTTCATGGAAAAGTACACAGTATAACTCACGACAATAAAGGAGTTTTCACAAATTTAAAAAATCCTTTAAATGTCACAAGATACCACTCTTTAGTAGTAGATAGAGATACTTTATCAGACGAGTTAGAAATAACTGCAGAGACTAAAGAAGGAGAAATCATGGGACTTAGACATAAAAAGTACATGATAGAAGGTGTGCAATTCCACCCAGAAGCAGTGCTTACTGAATGTGGACATGAACTTTTACAAAACTTTATTACTTTAGCTAGAGAAAAAGCAAAAAGCTCAGAAAGGGAAGAACAAAATGCTTAGAGAAATTAATACTAAATTAAATGCTTTTGAAATCTATACAATATTTAAAGATGAAAATGACAGCTTTATACTAGACAGCGCGATGGATCCTGAAAAACTGGGGAGATACTCTTTTATAAGCAGTAATCCATTTAAAAAAATAAAAGCAAAAGATTCTAAAACAAATCCTCTTGATGATTTAGAGGAAGAACTTAAAAATTATCAGGGCGAAAATGATACACATTTGCCATTTGTAGGTGGCGCGGTAGGTTATTTATCTTATGACTTAGGAAACTATATGGAAAAACTACCTAAAATTGCAGAGGATGATATGAATGTATATGACTTATATTTTGGGTTTTACAATTGGGTAGTTGTAGTTGACCATCTAGAAAACAAAACTTACATAGCAACACCGAATTTAGACAGACAAAAAGAGGAATCTTTAATTGATGAAATTGAGAGAAAAATAAAAAATGCAGAACAAAATGGGATAGACCCAATTTGTTATGAAACTAAAAACATTAAACCTATAAAACTTAAATCGAATTTCACAAAAAAAGGATTTGAAGATGCCGTTCAAAAAGTAAGAGACTACATAAGAAGCGGGGATATATATCAAGCAAATTTAACTCAACGTTTTAGTGGAAAAACAACTTTATCTAGTTACGAATTATATAGAGATTTAAGAAGATTCTCTCCAGCACCATTTGGAGCATTCTTAAACTTCGATAAATTCCACATACTATCTAATTCACCAGAAAGATTTATAAAGTGTGTAGATAGAAAACTAGAAACTAGACCGATAAAAGGTACTAGACCTAGAGGTAAGGATGAAGCTGATGATTTAAGATTAAGAGAAGAATTAGTAAATAGTGAAAAAGACAGAGCAGAATTACTTATGATAGTAGACTTGGAAAGAAATGACTTATCTAGAGTATCAAAAGTAGGTACTGTAAAAGTTCCTGAGCTATTTGTAATTGAACCTTATGCAAATGTAAATCACTTAGTTTCAACAGTAGTAGGAACTTTAAAAGACGAATATAATGCAGTAGATGTAATAAAGGCCACTTTTCCTGGGGGGTCAATAACAGGTGCGCCAAAAATTAGATCTATGGAAATTATAGAAGAGTTAGAGCCAACTAAGAGAAATGTTTACACAGGTTCTATTGGGTATATAGGATTTGATGGAAATATGGACTTAAATATAGCTATAAGGACTATAGTAAAAGAAAATGAAGATGTTTACTTCCAAGTTGGTGGAGGTATGACATGGGGTTCTAATCCTAGTGATGAATATCAAGAAACACTAGACAAAGCTGCTTCTATAATGAAAGCACTTAGAGGTTACTATGAAGAATAATGTTTCTTTTAATTCGACCCTTACAAAATTTGGTATGGGTTTATTTGAAACTATAAAAGTTACAGATTATCCTCTAGATTTAGATTTACATATGAATAGATTATTTAATTCGATAAAAGAATTAAATTTAAGTATTGAAAATGATAAAGAGTTTTATAAAGAAACAATTTTAAAATATATAAAAGAAAACAACGTGAAAAATAAAGCACTGAGACTTACAGTATTTGACGAAGGATATAATATAAGTTTGAGAGATATAACTTATAACGAAGATACTTATAAAAAAGGGTTTAGTCTATGTATATCTCCAATTAAAAGAGGAGACAGCATAATATACAGACATAAGACGACTAATTACTTTGAAAGTATGTACTCTAAACATTATGCAACTGATAGAAATTTCGATGATGCTATTTTTCTAGATAGCTTAAGCAATATTCTTGAATGTTCAATGAGTAATATATTCTTTATAAAATCAAATACTATATATACACCAAAGAGTTCATCTCCAATTTTAAATGGGATAATGAAGTCTAATGTTAAGAGTATTTGTAAAAACTTAGATATAAACTTAGTAGAGTGCGATATAAATATTTCATGTATAGATGAATACGATGCCGTATTTGTGACAAATAGCTTAATGGGAATTATGCCAGTTACAAATATATGTGATGTAAATTACGATAAAAATTACGACTTAATAAAAAAATTACAAAAGAATCTATAAAAGGAAGTGAGTCTATGTCAAAACTAAGCGAGATATTCAATAGAGAAATAGATTTGATAAAAAAAGACGAAAATACGTTAGGTATAGTTCTTGTAGGTTCTAGTAAAGATTTAGATTTTGAAAAAGATATAAAAATAAATGATATAGATCTTTTTATATTTACAAAAGAGCAAGATGAAAACCAAATTCGTATAAATAAAGAAATCTCTTCTATAGAGTTTGATTTAAATTACATATCTATAAAAGGGTGCAAACATTTTATAGAAACTAAAGAATACTTCTTTTTAAAAATAAATGATGGAAAGATAATTTATGATACTTGTGGTTTTGCAAAAGAAACACTACAAAAATGCAAAACTATTTATGATAACGGTCCTGATAAGATTTGTGAAGAAGAAAAAAGAGATAAGATGCTAGAAATTAAATCGGAAATTAAAAAACTAGAATCAAAAGACGAATTTGAAGAATTTGAATACGACTTTTTTATAAATATAGCTCTTAGAGATTTAATAAGAATGTATTATATTAAAAATGATAAATGGGTACCTAAGGACAAAAAATTATTAAAAAGCATAAAAAAAGATGATAAAAATATATACGATATATTAAAAAATGAATCTTTTAACAAATATGAAATGCTATTAAAAATATATAAATATATAAAATAATGCCCTTAGAAATTTGGAGGTAGAAGTATGGCAGTAGATCAAGCAAAAATAAGAAAAGCAGTTAGAGATATATTAGAAGCAATCGGAGAAGATCCAGACAGAGAAGGGTTAGTTGGAACTCCTGATAGAGTTGCTAGAATGTACGAAGAAATATTCTGTGGATTACACCAAGATCCAAGAGAACATTTAAAAGTATTATTTGCAGATGAAAAACATGAAGAAATGGTTGTTGTAAAAGATATACCATTCTACTCAAGTTGTGAACATCACTTAGTTCCATTCTTCGGGAAAGCTCATGTAGTTTATATTCCAAAAGACGGAAGATTAACAGGTTTATCTAAATTAGCTAGAGTTATAGAAACAATAGCAAAAAGACCACAATTACAAGAAAGAATAACTAAAGATACTGCAAACATAATAATGGAAGAATTAAGACCTTATGGAGTTATGGTAGTTGTAGAAGCTGAGCATATGTGTATGACTATGCGTGGAGTTAAAAAACCAGGTTCAAAAACTGTAACTTCTGCAGTTAGAGGTGTATTTGAAAGTGATGCATTAGCTAGAAGTGAAGCTATGGCTCTAATAAACTTATAAGATTGAATTTAAAAGTTATATTCGCTATTTTTAGCGGGTATAACTTTTAATATAGTTTAGACAAAATAAGATATTAAATGAAATATAATTTTTGAGGAGAAAAACATGTTAGATTACGGAAAAAAAACTTACATAATGGGAATACTAAATGTAACACCAGATAGTTTTTCTGATGGTGGAGATTATACAAATATAGATATAGCTGTAAATCATGCAAAAGAAATGATAGAACTAGGTGCAGATATGATAGACTTAGGTGGAGAATCAACAAGACCGGGTCACAAATTTGTATCAGCAGAAGAAGAAATATCTAGAATAGTTCCAGTTATAAAAAGATTAAAAGAAGAAATAAATGTTCCCATATCAATAGACACTTACAAAAGTGAAGTTGCAGAAGAAGCTTTAAAATTAGGTGTTGATATGGTAAACGACGTTTGGGGTCTAACTTACGATGGAAAAATGGCTGATGTAGTTGCAAAATACGACGGTGAAGTTTGTATAATGCACAACCAAGAAGGAACAGACTACGACAAAGACATAATGGAAGCTATAAAAGAATTCTTACAAAATAGCATAGATATGGCACTTAAAGCAGGTGTTAAAAAAGAAAAAATAGTTCTAGATCCAGGTATAGGATTTGGTAAAACTTATGAACAAAATATAGAAGTTTTAGAAAGATTAGGCGAACTTAGAGATTTAGGATATCCAGTATTACTTGGAACATCTAGAAAATCTGTTTTAGGTAAAATACTAGAAAATTCAACTCCAAAAGAAAGAGTAAACGCAACTGTAGCAACTACAGTACTTGGAGTTAAAGACGGCGTTGATATAGTAAGAGTTCACGACGTGAAAGAAAACAAAGAAGCTGCAATGGTGGCAGATGCAATATACAGAAGATAATTAGTCTATATTAAATCAAGTTATAAATATTAAAGTTTAAACAATAGACATAAATAAACGACAATATTAAAGTCAGTATATATTGCAAAATAAGAGGTGAAACATGGATAAAATATTAATGAGCAACTTAGGTTTTTACGGTTACCACGGTCTTTTAAAAGAAGAAGCTGTATTAGGCCAAAAGTTCTTTATAGATATAGAGCTTTACTTAGATACAAAAGAAGCAGGCGAAACTGACGATATGTACAAATCAGTAAGTTATGCAGATGTGTATGAAGTAGTAAAGGAAATAGTAGAAAACAAACGATTTAATTTATTAGAAGCATTAGCAGAAAATATAGCTAGTGAAGTATTAGAAAAATTTGACCTTATAAAAGGAATAATGGTCAGAGTTAAAAAACCAGAAGCCCCAGTGCCTGGAATATACGACTACTTCGGTGTAGAAATAAAAAGAACAAAAGATGAGTAGAGCTTACTTAGGACTTGGAACAAATATGGGAGATAGACTTGACTATCTTAATAAAGCATGCGATTTATTAGAGCAAAACGAAAATGTATTATCCCTTAAAAAATCAAATCTTTATGAAACTAAAGCATGGGGATATACAGAACAAGCTGACTTTTTAAATATGTGTGTCGAAATAGAAACAAGTTTAGCTCCATACGACCTTTTAAGCATTTGTCAAGATATAGAAAATAAATTAAATCGTGTAAGAGTTATAAGATGGGGTCCTAGAACAATCGACGTAGATGTACTTTTCTACGACGATATAGTGTCTACTGACGAAAAACTTCTAATACCACATCCAAGAATAAAAGAAAGAGCATTCGTTCTTGTTCCGCTTATGGATTTAAATAAAGAACTTACTATAGAGGGTAAGACTATAGAAGCTTATTTAGAACATTTAAATCAGGAAGAAAGAGACGAGGTTAAGAAATTTAGATTATAAGTAGAAAGTGTTGCAAAATAGGCTAGTACTATTTAGCAACACTTTTTTTGTATTATTAATTATACTCATATCCAAAATATTTTAACAATGCCTTATAATTATCTTGTGCAGATAGACATGTATCTGTTAAATATCCAAGCTCATTTTCAAATTCCCTTAATCCTCTATAATAGTAAAATTTATGAGTTTCATCTATAATAAATGGAACTATATTATGTTTTAAACATTCCTTAAAAATAATAAGCCTACCAACACGTCCATTACCATCTTGGAATGGATGGATTTGTTCAAATTTATAATGAAATTCAATGATATCATTAACATTAATATTTGTTTTTTTGTTATACCAAGTTAAAAGTTTTTTTATTTCAGCCGAAACTTGATTGGGAGAAGTTGTTTGTAAATCTCCAACCATATTTGGTTTTGATTTATATTCACCAACATTAAACCATGATAATCTACTATCAGAAGTATTAGTTTTTAATATTTTGTGGATTTCTTTTATATTTTTTTCTTCTTCTAATTTATATAATAAAGTTTTCTGATTATTTATTATTTTCATTTTAACAGCTCCTTTTAAAAATATTATACATTTATTTGTGTCATTATATTTTGGATAAATATTTATTTTTATGGTAAAATGATATAATAAATTATAGTAAACAAAGAAAGGAAATATAAATATGGCAACAATAGGATTTGAAGAAAAGTTATGGGCAAGTGCTGACAAACTTAGAAACAATATGGATGCAGCCGAATATAAGCATATAGTACTTGGACTAATATTTTTAAAATACGTTTCAGATACATTTATGGAAAAACACAAAGAGTTAATGGAAGAAGATGAAGAGTTTGCAGAAGATATAGATGCATATATGGCAGAAGGAGTATTCTGGGTGCCTGAAAATGCACGTTGGGATTATATAGCAAAACACTCAAAACAAGCAGAAATAGGACAAATAGTAGACAATGCCCTAGATTTAATAGAAAAAGACAATGATTCTCTAAGAGGAGTACTTCCTAAAAATTATTCTAGACCAGAGCTAGATAAAAGAATATTAGGTGAAATAATCGATTTATTCACTAATATAAATGTAGGTGGAAGTATAGGAAAAGAAAAAGATGTACTGGGAAGAGTTTATGAGTACTTCTTAGGAAAATTTGCAGCCAATGAAGGTAAAGGTGGAGGAGAGTTCTATACACCTAAATCAATAGTTAAGCTGATGGTAGAAATGATAGAGCCATTCAAAGGATATGTATATGACCCTGCTTGTGGAAGTGGTGGTATGTTTGTGCAATCATTAAAATTCGTTGAAGAACATAGTGGAAATGCCTTTGATATAAGTGTATATGGTCAAGAGTCAAATCCAACTACTTGGAAACTGGCTAAAATGAACATGGCTATCAGAGGGATAGAAAATAATTTAGGAAGTAAAAATGCTGATACTTTCCATGAAGATTTACATAAAAACTTAAAAGCTGATTTTATATTGGCTAATCCACCATTTAATCAAAGCGATTGGGGACAACCGTTATTATTAGATGATCCAAGATGGAAATGGGGAACGCCACCTGCTGGTAATGCTAACTATGGTTGGATAGAACATATGTTAGATAAACTTAGTCAAAAGGGGAAAGCTGGAGTAGTTCTTGCTAATGGTTCTCTGTCTTCTAATACTTCTAATGAGGGTAAGATTAGAAAGACTATTTTAAATAATGATTTAGTTGATTGTATAGTGGCTCTTCCTGATAAGTTATTCTATACTACTGGTATTCCTGTTTGTATATGGTTCTTTAATAGGGATAAAAAGCACAAAGGTCAGACTTTATTTATAGATGCTCGTAAAATGGGTGATATGGTAAATAGAAGACTTAGAGAGCTTAGTGATGAGGATATTAAAAAGATTGCTGATACTTATATTAGCTGGCAAAAGGAAGAAGGCTATGAGGATGTAAAAGGATTCTGTAAAGTGGCTAATATGGATGAGATTAAGGAGAATGATTATATTTTAACTCCTGGTAGATATGTGGGTATTGAGGATGTTGAAGATGATGGTGAGCCTTTTGAGGAGAAGATGGAAAGACTTACTAAGACTTTATCTGAGCAGTTTGCTAGAAGTAGAGAGTTGGAAGATGAGATAAGAAAGCAACTTGGAGGAATTGGATATGAGTTGTAGTGATTGGAAGACTGTAAAGCTTGAAGAAGTAGTAGACATACTAGGTGATGGGTTACATGGTACTCCTAAGTATAGTGATGATGGAGAATATTATTTTATTAATGGAAATAATCTTGATGGAAAAATAATAGTAAATGAAAAAACTAAAAGAGTTGGGCTTGAACAATACTTAAAGTATAAAAAAGATTTGAATGACAGAACACTATTGGTATCAATAAATGGAACTTTAGGTAAAGTTGCAGAATATGGTGGAGAGGATATAATATTAGGAAAAAGTGCATGCTACTTTAATGTAAAGAAAGATGTTAATAAAAAATATATAAAATATATACTATTAAGTGACATATTTAAGCACTATATACACAATTATTCTACTGGTACAACAATTAAAAATTTAGGGCTAAAGCAGATGAGGAAATTTAAATTTCCATTACCAAATATAGAAGAACAAGAAAAAATAGCTAATATTTTATCCTCTTTAGATGATAAGATTGAGTTAAATAATGAGATGAATAAGACTTTAGAAGAGATGGCTCAGAGTATTTTTAAAAGATGGTTTATTGATTTTGAGTTTCCTAATGAAGATGGTCAACCTTATAAATCTAGTGGTGGAGAGATGGTTGAAAGTGAACTTGGTATGATTCCTAAAGAATGGGAAATTGCCCAAATAGATGATATTTCTCAAGTTACTATGGGAGTTTCTCCAAGTAGTAAAACTTATAATGAAGATAATATAGGTTTACCATTATTAAATGGTGCAGCTGACTTTGAAGGCAAGTTAATTAAACCAAGTAAATTCACATCTGAACCTAAGAAAATATGTAAAAAAGGCGATATGGTATTTGGTGTTAGAGCAACTATTGGAAATATAGTATTTGCAGATAAAGAGTATGCACTTGGAAGAGGTGTAGCATCTGTAGAACCAAATGATAAAGTATTTAGAGAATTTATTTATTATAGCCTTGATAACTCGATGGAAAATCTAATAAATAATGCAAGTGGAAGTGTATTTTTAAATCTGAAAAAAGCTGACATAACAGATTTGAAAGTGTGTTATTCAGATGAAATAGTTAAAAAGTTTAATAATATATCTAGAGTATTAATAGATAAGATAGTTGAAAATGATATGGAAAGTGAGCTATTAAAGCAACAACGAGATATATTATTACCAAAGCTTGTGAGTGGGGAAATAAGAATAACAAACTAGAAATAAAATGGGGGGATAACTATTATGACAAGAAGGAATATATTTGAACTTATGCAAGAAAAATATGATCATATTAAAGAAGTTGAGAAATTAAGTGATTTATTAGAGGAAGATATGATTTTACTTGGTACTAAAAGTTTGACTCTAGAGGAATTTGTTGATGAATATGAGTTTGATAATTGGAAAAATAGCTATCATTATATTAATTGTGAAGACTTAAAAGAAAGTTTAGGAATCAATGAGACTATAAAGTTTTGTACTAGAGGATATGGTATTTCAATTGAAGATACATTAGTATTTTTGGAATATGTACTAAATATTATAAATATATGCCAGAGATCTATTTGTATAGTTCATAATGAAGCATTTTTTACAAAACCATATCCTAGATTAATAAAAAATATAGAAATACTATTGAGTAATCTAAATTATGAATATATATATTTTGATAAAGAAGAAAAAGTTATATTAGTAGAAAGAGATTCAGCGGCATTTGCTGTAGCAGATATTGTTGAAGAAGAATTAGCATTTAAAGTTATAGAATATAATCATTATTTACTAAAAGGTGATTTAGATAAAAAAAGAAATATATTAAAAGCTTTAGCTGATAAAGTTGAAGGATTTAGAGATAACCTTAATAAGAGTTTATTTTCGGATTTTGGTTACCTAGCTAATAATATAAATATAAGGCACAATAATTTAGAAGGAAAGAATAAAAAAGAATATCTACTTAATATAGCTAATGAGGAATTAGAAGATTGGTATGATGAAACATATCAAGTAATGCTTTTATGCATATTAGAAAATAATTATAAAACATCAATCACAAATAAAATTAAAGAAATAAAAGGCAAAGTAAAGTAGATGAGTAGCCGTGGAATCATTAGGTGGGAGATATTTTTGACAATTTATATCCAAAACTTAATATGTATAGATAAGATAATATGTTGATTTAAGTATAGTAAATTTAATCAAAAGTTTATACTTTATAAGATATCGAGAGGGGGTTCTGATTTTGGAATTAGTGCAAATAAGTAGTGAAACAAAAGAACTAATTAAGAATATAGAGATTAATAGACAGGTAAATTTAGCACCAATGCAGGAATTAGCAAAGAGCCTTGAAGCTATGAGAAAAGTGAATTTAGCACCAATGCAGGAATTAGCAAAGAATCTTGAAGCTATGAAAAAAGTAAATTTAGCACCAATGCAGGAATTAGCAAAGAATCTTGAAGTTATGAGAAGAGTGAATTTAGCACCAATGCAAGAACTAGCAAAGAATCTTGAAGCTATGAGAAAAGTAAATTTAGCATCAATGCAAGAATTAGTAAATAATATGCAAATAATAAGAAATACATATTCATTATCAATACAAGAAACATTAAATAGAATACCTGAATTTATAAATTTATACAATGAATCAATAGATAGTTATAACGACTTAGATGATGACTACATACAACCAGTTAATAGTGATACAGTAGTGCAATATGTAAATGATGTTGATAACATACTTCAGGATGATTCACTATCTGTTATGGAAAGGTTTTATAATGTATTGGTAAAATTATATGGTATATATGAAAAGATAGAAAAGTATTTTAGTGGACATCCTATGATGTTTCTTATTATAACGACTATTATATTACCAACAATGATTAATCCAGTAGAAGAATTCAGTGAAAATGCCCATAAATCATTTATAAGTATATCACAATCAATAATCGAAAACTATTCTATGGATAATCAGTCACTTAATAAAAATATCAAAAGGGATATATCAAAGGAGTTAAATAATAATAAAGAAGCTGATAAAAAATATTTACTAAATACCTATAGATTTGTAGACTGTGATAACTTGAATATAAGAGTTAGTAATTCAATTAAGTCAAGATCTATATATAACCTAAATAGAGGTTCAATTGTTAAAATTATTAAGAAGCAGAAAAATTGGACAAAAGTAGAATATAAAAATGAAGATGAAACAGTAGTCATTATAGGATGGGTATTTACAAGATATATAAGTAGATTTAATTAAATAGCATTAAAATATATGTAAAAATGGATATATATATAATCAGCCTACGTTAATGAAGAAATAATTTAATGAATTTCTTAATAGAGTTCCAAAGTCTAAAGAAATAATAGAGCTAGTGGCTGAAGAAAATAATATACAATGGGGTTAATAAAAATGAGAATTCTAGAAGATGATAATCTAATAGGACAATTAGATAAATTAGATGATATTTTAAATAAAAGAGTAGAAAAATATAAAAAATATTTAAAAAATGAAGATAATAATTGAATTTAATTTACAAAACTTAAATGTAAATAATTTTAAATCTTATGAAAATAAGGGCGGTATATATTATTTACAAATTAGATTTAATGGTCAATTAGATAATTTAACAAGTAAAAAAGCTATATTTGAAAAATTAGTTAAAGAATGGGATGACCAGAAGAGAATAAAAATACCTAAGATTGAAAAAAATAAACAACCTAAATATAATAAAAATGATTTAAAAAATAAATGAATATCTTTTTATTTGGGAAAATCTATGAAATTTGGAGATAGACTGGAAGAACATTTTAATGGACCGAGTGATTGTGAAACTTATGGTTTAAAGTTAAATTGTATAGAAAATGAATTTTTTTGGAAATTGTAGTTATAGAATTAAATTTATGGGATTATCTGATTTAATAGATGATAAATATTATTGGTGTGTTATAAATATTGAATCAAAATTAAGAAACGAATTAAATCCTATATGCGGAAAACAATAAGATATGAAACTTAAATTATTATTTTAAATTAAAAAATATTATTGAATGATTAATATTACAAACTTATTTTCTTTTCAATTTGGACAAAAACATTGAATATTAGAGTATATTAATACATAATAAAAGCTAGTCATTGAATGACTAGCTTTTATTTTACCCAAAACCTATGTATAATCAAAGTATAAACTACAATAGGGGAGAAGATTATGTTTACAGAACAATCATTTGAAACCGTAGTTATACAGTACCTAAAAGAACTAAACTACGACTATATACATGGAAGTAACCTAACGAGGGACAATAAAGAAGTACTTCTACTTAAAAACTTAAAAGAAAATCTTATTAAAATAAACAAAGAAATACCACAAACTACGATAGAATATGCGATAAAGAGAATACAAAATTTTGAAACAAAAGATGTATTTACAAACAACAAGTTATTTCATAAATACTTAACAGAAGGTATCGAAATATCTGATTTTATAGATGGTAAAACTGTATACCACACAGTTAAACTTATAGATTATGATAATATACAAAACAACACATTTCTAGTAGTAAATCAGCTAGAAATTATTGAGGATGATATTAAAAAAATACCTGATGTTATAGTTTATGTAAATGGAATGCCGCTTGTTTGTATGGAGCTTAAGAGTACATCTCGTGAGGAGGTTACTATTGAGGATGCATATAATCAGCTTATGAATTATAAAGAAGTTCATATACCATCTTTGTTTTACTATAATGCTTTTTTAATAATAAGTGATGGCGTACATACTAAAGCTGGCACTATTACAGCTCCATTTAATAGATTTATGGATTGGAGGAAAATCAATATAGATGATGATGTTATAAGTGAACCTACTGTTGATTATAAAAACTTAGATACTCTACTTTATGGTATGTTTGACAAAGAGAGATTTTTAGATATTATAAAAAACTTCATATTATTTGTTCCAAAGGGAAAAATACTAGCCCAATATCATCAGTACTATGGAATGAAAAAGGCTATAAATTCTGTTATTAAGGCTGTACATAGTGATGGTAGAGCTGGTGTTGTTTGGCATACTCAGGGAAGTGGGAAAAGTTTTTCTATGACATTTTTAGCAGGAAATCTTATTAAAAATAAAGACCTTAACAATCCAACGATTTTAGTTATTACGGATAGAAATGATTTGGATGATCAGCTTTATTCTACATTCTGCTCTGCAAGTGAATTTTTAAGACAAGAACCTATAAAGTGTGATTCTAGGTTAGATGTGAAAACTTTTTTAGAAGGAAGAAAAACAGGAGGAGTTGTTTTTTCTACTATACAAAAATTTGAAGAAGAAACAGGACTTTTAAGTGATAGAAAAAATATTATTGTAATGGTAGATGAAGCTCACCGTACTCAATACAATTTAGATGGAAAGCTTGATATAAATACTGGTGAGATAAAATACGGCTATGCAAAATATCTTAGAGAATCCTTACCAAATGCTACTTATATAGCTTTTACAGGAACTCCTATAGATAATACAGATAAATCTACATATTCTGTATTTGGTGATTTAATAGATGTATATGATATGACTCAAGCTGTGGAAGATGGAGCAACAGTAAAGATTTATTATGAATCAAGAATTGCGAAAGTTAAATTAGATAAATATTATATGAATTTAATAGACCAAGAATACTACGATATGCAGGTTAAAGAAGATGTTGAAAGTTATATTATAGATCAAAGTCAAAAGCAAATGTCAAAGATGGAGCAGATAATTTGTAATGAGGATAGAATTAAAGAGGTTGTGAGTGATATAATAGCTCATTATGAAGAGAGAAAAAATCAAGTTGCAGGAAAGGCTATGATAGTTGCTTATTCGAGAATTTCTGCATATATGATGTATAAAGAAATTTTAAAACAAAGACCTGATTATAAAAATAAAGTAAAAATGGTCATGTCTACTAATAACAGTGACTCACAAGAGCTAGCTAAGCTTGTTGGTACAAAAAAGGAACAAAAGAAAAGGGAAGAAGAATTTAGAGATTTAGACAGTGAGTTTAAGATTGTTATAGTAGTAGATATGTGGCTTACTGGGTTTGATGTTCCAGCACTTGATACTATGTATATAGACAAGCCTATGAAAGAACATAACTTGATGCAGGCTATTGCTCGTGTAAATCGTGTATTTCCAGGCAAAAGTGGCGGTCTAGTTGTGGATTATATAGGTATTAAAAAAGAGTTATTCGAAGCGCTTAAAACTTATTCAAATAGAGACCAAGATAAAATACAAGAAAATAGTGAAGCTAAGGATATAACTTTAGATATATTAGAAATACTTAGGAATGAGTTCCATAACTTTGATTATGAAGGATTCTTTGGAGATAGTGATAAATTAAGATATGATTTAATAAGAAATGGAGCTGAGTTTGTTCAATTTGATGAAAATAGAAAAAATCTATTTATGGAGCAAACTAAAAAGTTAAAAGATGTTTATAAAATATGCTCTTCACTTTTAACTAAAAGAATAAAAGATGAGATATCTTTCTTTATAGCTATTAGATCATTTATTATGAAAACTACTAAAAAAGGCGTGCCTGATTTAAAAGAAATAAATGAAAGAATAGCAAAAATGTTAGAAGAAGCTATTATAGGAGATGAGGTAATAGTCTTAACTAAGGCCGGAAGTGGTGAGACTTTTGACTTATTGGACGATGAAAATATGATGAAGCTTAAAATGATGCCTCAAAAAAATATAGCAGCTAATATTTTGATGAGGGCTATGAGAGATAAAGTTGAGCAAATTAAAAAGAAAAATATAGTCGTAAGCAGAACTTTTAGTGAAAAGCTAGAACGTATAATAGAAAAATATAATAATCGTCACGATGAAAAAGATGTATATGAAGTATTAGAAGCTTTGGTTGAATTTAAAGAAGAATTATTAAAAGCTATAGAAAGTGGAGATGCAATGGACTTAACATATGAAGAAAAGGCATTTTTCGATGTACTTACATCTGATCCAGAGGTTATAGCGACTATGGAAGATGATATACTTATAAAAATAGCCAAAGATTTAAGTAAAACAGTTAAAGAAAATTTATGCCCTGCTTGGCATGAAAGAAAACAAGCTCAGGCTAAGATGAGGATGAAAATTAAAAAATTACTTAAAAAATATGATTATCCACCAAATAAAAGTGAAAAAGCAGTTGAAGGAGTTATGGAACAGGTTACACTTCAATGTATAGCAGGGTTATAAGATTTATGTTTGAGGATGTAGCTTAATTTTGTTTAAGTTACATCCTTAATTAATATAGTTCAAAAAAATACAATACTCATAAGTAATGCAAAAATCATTACCATTCACATAAAATGCTATAATAAAGATATAGATTATTGGAGGGGTCTTATGAAAATATTTAACAAAAATATAAAGATATTAGGGGATGACGAAGGATATATAATACTTATATGTCCATATTGCAAAAGTGAATTTAAAGTATCATCATATGATCTTCAAGAAAGAGGAATATATAATGAACTTTTTTGCCCATACTGCGGGTTAACGAAGGAGATAAAAACTTTTTATACAAGGGAAATTAAATCAACAGCTACAAAAGTAGGAAAAGAAAATTATAATATCCAAAATGACAAAAATGAATCGAGTTCAAATGACGAAAAATACAATAAAATAAAAAATAATGATAAATTATGCGATAAAACAAGTAAAAAGCCTTTAAAATCGAAACAAGGGGATATTTTGGGTATGTCTAGCTATAATATAAACCATACTCCAAGATTGTCTAGCAGCAAATCTTTAGATATGAGTTTTTCAAGTATGGAAAAACAAATAGAAAAGGACAAGCCTATTTATAAGATAAAAATGAACAATAAAAAACTTAAAAATGTGAATGTAGACAGATTAAAAAATAAGAACTTAAAAGAAGTTGAATATATATGTCATATATGCTCTTCAAAAGAGAGATTATTATCTGATGAAGAGACAATATTCTACTGTGCTTATTGTGGGGTGGATTTGAAGTGAATATGGAAGATTTAAGAAAGATAAGTTTTGAATTTAGAAGAGTTAGCAGCGATATGTTAAACTCGATTACAGACGACAACAATGTCTATTTAATAAAATTTAGGGAATTTATAGATGATAATAAAATAATAAAAGATTACATAGATTCAAAGGTCAAATATTCAAGTATAGACTGGCAAAAATCATTTATAGAAGAAGATTGTGGCTATAAAAGTGTCATAATACCAAAAAATAAAAATGACCATATAAAGGCGATGTACGACTATTTAGTAGTTATGACAGATAGAAATAAAAGTTTAAACGGTGAGGCATTTAATTTCCACTTAGGAAGATGCAAGGTGAATGAGAGAATACAATTTTATTTAAATCGAGTATTCTTACCTTTGATTCACTATATAAACGATTATTTAATAGAAGAAATGATAGCTTTACAAGAAAGCTAAAGGGGGGATTAGTTATGAGATTGGTTGTATTAATAGACAATTGCACAATAAACGGGAGAAATTTAAAAGGTGAAGGTGGAGCATCTTATTATATAGAAGATGAGGATAAGAAATTTTTACTTGATACTGGTGCATCAGGATTATTTATGGAAAATGCAAAAAATCTAGATATAAATTTAGATGATATAGATACAGTTGTATTGTCACATGGTCATTATGATCACGCTGGCGGCCTTAAGGATTTTATAGAAAGCAGAGATGATAAAATAAATATAATTTGCCATCCACTATCATTTAATAAAAAGAAAAAGGGAAATACAAATATGGGAGCACCATATAGAAAAGATGAAATAATCAAACTTGCAAATGTAAATTTTAGTGATAAACCTGTTAAAGTAAGCAAAAATATAACTTACTTAGGACAAATTCCATATATTATGGATTTTGAAAATAGGAAGCTAATGGGCGAAATTGAAATAGATGGTGAGTATAAAGATGACTATATTATGGACGATTCGGCTTTATTATACGACACAAGTGATGGAATATATATAATTACTGGATGCTCACACAGTGGGATATGCAATATCATCGAATATGCTAAAAGAGTTTCTGGAAAAGATAAAGTACTTGGAATAATAGGTGGTACACATCTTCAAGAAATTAATGAACAATTATATAAAACAATAGAGTATTTTAAAGAAAATAATATAAAAGAGTTATATCCATGTCATTGTACAAAATTTTATGTTAAGGCTGAAATGTTTAAAAATCTAGATATAAAAGATGCACATGTTGGGCTTGAGATAAAATGGTAGGAATAAAAAATCAATGATTTTGAAAAGAAGACGTTAGTAAAAAATAACGTCTTTTATTTTATGAAAAAATATAGATTAAAACATTTATTATATGGAGCAAAATAAAACAACTATATAATCCGAGTAGGAAATAATATTATTAACAAAATAAAAAACAAAAACTAATTCGCAAGAAAAATCCCCTTAAAAAATTAAATATGTTACTATAAATATAGAAATTTTAAAAAAGGAAGAGAAAAAATGAAAGAAAATTACTACGAAAAACTATTAAATATAAATACAGCAGGAAATGAGAATTGGAATAAAACATCGCCACACAACCATCCATATCAACCGACTCTATATGAGGCATTAGATACTTTATTTGAAAAATACGATTTAGATGAAGATGATCATATTGTTGATTTTGGCTCTGGAAAAGGGAGAATAGTATTTTATATAAACCACTTTTTCAGATGTTATGCAAATGGAGTTGAGATGAATGAAATATATTATAATGAATCTCTATTAAATAAATCAAAATATATTCAAAAGCATAAGAAAATGGAAGACAAAGTAAACTTTTATTGCAACTTATCACAAAATTATAATGTAGAAGAAAAAGACAACAAATTTTATTTCTTCAATCCATTTTCAGTACAAATCTTTATGAAAGTTATTGAAAATATACTGAAATCTTTTGAAAAAAATCCAAGGGACATGGATTTAATAATATATTATCCAAGCGATGAGTATATTCAATTTTTAGAGTACAGAACTCCTTTTATGCTTGAAAATGAAATAATACTTGAAGAACTTTATAAAAATGATGATAAAGAAAAATTTGTAATATATAGTTTAAAAACGAATCTTTAAATAAAAAACTTAAATATAGTTCGAAACATAACTATAAATTGTTGATTTATGACAAGAAATGTGTTATTATTCCTTTAAATAGTAAATATTTGGAAAAATGAAATGTTCATAGGGGGTAGAATTATGAAAAAATTATCAGTAATAGCATTAGTACTTATGCTGGGACTTAGTACATTTTTAGGTGGATGTTCATCATCATCTTCATCAAGCAGTTCTGCTAACGATGATTCATTAAAATATGTAATGGACAAAGGGGAATTAATAGTAGGACTTGACGATGCATTCCCTCCAATGGGTTTTAGAGATGATGACAATAATATTGTAGGGTTTGATATCGATTTAGCAAAAGAAGTTGCAAAAAGAATGGATATCAAGGTTAAATTCCAACCAGTAAACTGGCAAGCTAAAGAACAAGAATTATCATCTAAAAATATAGACTGTATATGGAATGGTTTTGGTATAACTCCTGAAAGAGAAAAAGTTCTAACTATCTCAGAACCATATATGGCAAATCCACAAATATTTGTAGTTTTAGCTGATTCAGGAATAAAAACTCAAGATGATTTAAAAGGAAAAGTTATAGCAGCTCAAAATGGATCAACTGCATATGCTACTATAGATAAAGATACTGAACTTAAAGATTCTTTCAAAGAATTTGTGGGTGTTGAAGATAATGTAAAAGCATTAATGGACTTAGGAGTTGGAGGTTCTGATGCAGTTGCAATGGATACAGTAGTTGCTCGTTATTATATGGCAAAAGACCCAGGTAAATATAGCATCATAAAAGACACTACTATATTAGATGAAAAAATGGGTGTTGGCTTTAGAAAAGGCGACAACGCTTTATGTAAAAAAGTTGAAGATACTTTAAAAGAAATGAAAAAAGATGGTACATTAGCAAAAATAAGTAAAGAATGGTTTGGTGAAGATTTAACTATAATCGGAGAAGATAAATAGTTATATATTTCAAACTTAGTATATTTTAAAAGGTGTCAAATTTATAAGTCTAAAGACTTAGAGCTTGGCGCCTTTTTTAAGATATAAGACTTTATAAAACTAGACAGGGGGGATTAGCTTGGATTTTGCAGGCGTAATGGATTTAGTAAAAAATATGTTGCCAAGTTCAATAGTTACTTTAGAAATATTTTTCTTAACTATAATATTTTCATCAATACTTGGCATGTTTGTAGCTTTTGGTAGAATGTCAAAATATGCTATTATAAGAATACCTATTCAAGTATTTTTACTTATTATGAGAGGGACACCTCTTATACTTCAATTGATGTTTTTCTATTTTGCTCCTTATTATATATTCGCAGCTACATTGCCACGTTTTTGGGCAGCAATACTTGCATTTACATTAAACTATAGTGCATATATAGCAGAGATATATAGAAGTGGTATAGAATCTATACCTGTTGGACAATATGAAGCAGCGACAGTTTTAGGTTTTGGAAAAGCTGAGACATTTTTCAAAATTATATTACCTCAAGTTGTAAAAAGAATAATACCACCGATGAGTAATGAACTTATGACTTTAGTAAAAGATACAGCTTTAGCTCAAGTAATAGGTGTTGCTGAAATATTCAAACTTGCAGGTGCTACAATGTCTTCTCAATTTTCTACAGTACCATTAATCGTTGCAGGTGTTTTTTATTTAATTATGAATGCTGTAGTTGAAAGATTCTGTTTCTATTTAGAAAAGAAATTAGATTACTATGAATAGGAGGTAAAAAAATGAAAATTTTATCAGTTGAAAACTTAGAAAAAAGTTTTGGTGATTTACAAGTATTAAAAGATATTTCAATGGAAGTAAATCACGGTGAGATAGTATCTATTATAGGATCTTCTGGTTCAGGTAAATCTACATTACTTAGATGTATAAATAGATTAGAAACTATCGATTCAGGAAAAATAACTGTAGATGGTCAAATTATGGTATCTACAGAAAATGGGAAAGTTCAATATGCAAATAACGATATATTAAATGAAATAAGATTAAAAACAGGTCTTGTTTTCCAAAATTTCAACCTATTTCCACATTTTAATGTATTAAAAAATATAACTCAGGCGCCAATAAGAGTTAAAAAAGTACCTAAAGATGTTGCAGAAAGAGAAGCAATGGACCTTTTAAAAAAATTAGGGCTTGAAAATAGAAAAGATGCATATCCTCACCAATTATCAGGAGGGCAAGCACAAAGGGTTGCAATAGCTAGAGCACTCGCTTTAAAACCTGTAATTCTTTTCTTTGATGAACCGACAAGTGCACTTGACCCAGAGCTTACAGGCGAAGTATTAAAAGTTATACGTTCACTTGCTGAGATGAATATGACTATGGTAATAGTAACTCATGAGATGTCTTTTGCAAGAGATATATCTGATAGAATGATATTTATGGATAAAGGTGTAATAGTAGAAAACTGTACACCAGAAGAATTATTTAATTCTAAAAATGAACGTACTCGAGAATTTTTAGGAAAATATCATCAAAGTGTGTAAATTTAAAATATTATAATATAAATGCTAATTTTATGTTAAAAAATAAAGGGGAGTTGTTGAACCCTTTATTTTTTTATTTTAATATTATGTTATAAGATAACTATCAGTGTGATATAATATAAATCTATATTTAAATAGATATATGGAGGTAAAACTTTGGATAAAAAATCTAGAATAAATTTTATTATTAGAACCATATTATTTTTTTCCTGTATAATAATATTTATTGATGACTCCAACAATATATATAAAATTTTAGATTATAATATAATATTTAATATAAAAGTTTACCATGTATTTTGGGCTTATCTAGTAAATGATATATTAAAAGTAATTATACCGTCTAAAAGTAAAAATACTTATAACGGTAAATTATTTTTAAAACATTATAAAAAAAGAGATAATTACAATAAAGATAAGGTAATATTTGAAACATTTGAAAAAAATAAAAGAGCATTTAACATAGCTTTAGCGTGGATTGGTTTAAATTCAATCTTGTTTTACATATATTTTAGACTTCATTTAGACAAGTCATGGATTATAATGTTATTTTTATTTTATTTCTGGAGTGATATGGTATGTGTCAACGTTTGGTGTCCATTCCAAAAATTATTTATGAAAAATAAATGTTGCAATACATGCAGGATTTATAACTGGGATCATATAATGTATGTTACACCTTTTATATTAATCCCAAATTTTTGGACATACTCTTTAATAGCACTTTCTGTAATAAGTTTAATACAGTGGGAGTATTTATTAAAAAAACATCCAGAGAGATTTTCAAGTATTTCAAATCTTAATTTAAATTGTTATAATTGTCAAAATGAATGTAGATTTAATAAGAAAAAAATAAAACAAACAAGTAAAAATATAACGAGGTATAATAATGAACAAGAAAACAGCTTTGATAACAGGTTCTTCTAGAGGAATTGGAAGAGCGATTGCAATTTTATTTGCTAGAAACAATTACAATGTAGTTATAAATTACAATAAATCGGAAAAAGAAGCACAAGAACTTTACGATATGTTAAGTAAGGAAAATTTAAGTGTAAAAATATTCAAGGCTGATGTATCTAATGTACAAGAAGCAAATGCACTTGTAAACTATACGATAGGCCAATTTGAAAATATAGATGTATTAGTAAATAATGCTGGGATAAGCAAACCTTGTTTATTTACAGATATATCTTATGAACAATGGGATGAGATGATATCTACAAATTTAAGCTCAGTGTTTTATGTTACAAAAAAAGCACTACAATATATGCTGCCAAATCAAAGTGGCCATATAATAAATATTTCTTCTATGTGGGGACTTGTAGGAAGTTCTTTTGAAGTAGATTACTCAGCTACAAAAGCAGGTATAATCGGAATGACAAAGGCTTTAGCTAAAGAATTAGGACCATCTAATATCAATGTAAATGCTATAGCTCCTGGGGTAATACAAACAGATATGTTAAATGACTTAAGCCAAGATACTATGGATATGTTAAAAGAGGAAACTCCTCTTATGAGAATTGGAAAGCCTGAAGATATCGCAAAATGTGCATTATTCTTGGCAGAACAAGGTGATTTTATTACAGGACAAGTTATAAGCTCTAATGGCGGTTTTGTAATATAAATAGTTAAAACAAAGAGGTATAACAAAATGGAATACATAAAAAGCGATAAACCTTTATAGTTTATCGCTTTTTATGTATATATAATTACCCCATACGAGTAAAATAATCTATAGCTTTTGAAAAATCTTCTATTGTTTTTTCAGCATCGCCATGTTCAATTCCATCTTTAACACAGTGATGTAAATGTCCTTCTAATACTACTTTCCCGACTTTATGCATTGCGCTTTTTGCTGCATTTATTTGAATTAAAATATCTTCACAAGGAACATCTTCTTCTACCATTTTAGAAATTGCATTAAGTTGACCTTGGATTTTTTTTATTCTAAGTTGAATATTTGGTACATCCATGCATTGACGCATACTAATTCCTCCCATTATCAATAATTATTAGTTATTATTATATGATAATACTATTCTATTGAAAAATCAACTTAACAACGATTCCAAAATAATACACCAAAAATATACAATATTATACAATTAGAGCAACTTTGCTTTCATTTGTAACTTAATATTCTATTTTAATATGCAAATCTAAATTATTTCTTGTTTTTAAAAGTTTAGCCGAATTAAGTATAACAAATACTGATCCTAAATTATGAACTAAGGCACCAACTACTGGATTTAATATACCAGTAATAGCTAAAATTATTGCTAAAAAGTTTAAAGCAAGCGAAAATGTTATATTTAATTTTATAGTTTTCATAGTTTTTTTAGATAAATATAGAAGATAAGGGATATTTTTTATATCATCACTTGCAAGTGCTATATCAGAAGCTTCTATTGCTATATCACTACCTATAGACCCCATAGAAATTCCTACACTTGAGTATTTTAATGCTAGTGCATCATTTACACCATCGCCAATCATACAAGTTGGTGACTTGCTATCTTCTAAGTTTTTAATTATATTCATTTTATCTTCTGGAAGTAAACTTGGATGAATATCATCTATACCGACTATATTAGCTATATTTTGGGCACTATTTTTATTGTCGCCAGTTAACATTACAGGATTTATTTTTTGAGATTTTATATAACTTATTACTTCTTTAGCTTCTTCTCTTAAAATATCAGATAATGCAACATATCCTATTAACTTATTGTCGATTGATAGGTATATAACTGTGCAGCCTTTTTTAGTGAATTCTTCTGAAATATTTATTATGTCTTTATTTAAATTTATATCGACATCTTTTATTAGTTTTAAATTGCCAACTAATATAGATTTTTCACCTAAATTTGCAGTTATGCCTTTACCAGGGTTAACTGTAAAATTTTGAATGTCTAATAATTCTTCATTATTTTCTTTATAATAAGATGTTATAGCTTTGCCAAGTGGATGTTCTGAATAAGCTTCTACAGATGCTAATATTTTTAAGAAAGCTTCATCATCATACTTAGGGCAAAAGCTCTTATATTCAACTACTGATAATTTTCCATAAGTTAAAGTACCTGTTTTGTCAAATGCGATATTTTTTATTTTTGATAATCTTTCAACTACATCCCCACCTTTTATAAGCATACCGTATTTAGATGCATTACCGATACCTGCCATAATAGCAGTTGGTGTTGCAAGTACTAAAGCACATGGGCAAAATACAACTAATATAGTGACTGATCTTAATATTTGATGTGTAACTAGATATGTTCCGATTGAAGAAACTAGTGCAATAACAACTATCCATGTAGCCCATCTATCGGTTAAACTTACTATTGGAGCTTTTTTAGAATCAGCTTCTTTTACAAGTTTAATCATTCTTTTTAATGAACTATCTTGTGATGTTTTTGTCGCTTTTATATCGAAAGTAGAGTATTGATTTATTGTTCCACTTAATACATCGTCTCCGACATATTTATCTACTGGAAGTGATTCCCCATTCATTATAGATTCGTCTATAGAACTTTGACCTTTTATTATAACTCCGTCAACAGGAATAGTTTCACCAGCTATAACTCTTACGATATCTCCAATTTCAATATCATCTGCATTTATCATAATTTCTTTATTGTCTCTTATAATTCTAGCTTGTTTTGGAGTTAGCTTCACAAGATTTTCTATTCCTGATTGCGCCTTTTGAACTGTTAAATCTTCAAGTAGAGCACCAATAGTCATTATAACTGAAATTTCACCTGCGGCGAATATTTCCCCAATAATAACAGACGCTATTAATGCTAAAGATACCAAAACATCGGCTTTAATATCAAATTCTTCATATAAACAAGTTGCAGCTTCTTTTATAATTGGCAAACCGCAAAGTATTATTGCAACCCATGACAAATTAAAATGTAAAAGTTCATCTACGCTTTGGATAAGACTCATAAATAAGCAAATAGATGAGATAATAATAAATGTAACTGTTTTTTGTGTTTCTGATTTAAATAACTTCATAATGAACCCTCCTTTTTATTTATATACCCATGGGGGTATATAAATAAAAATATTAAGGGTATACCCCTATAGGTATATAGCAGTCAAATTTCTTACAAAAAGCAATTATGAATTTTATTTACATAGAAATATTATTATCATATATTAGAATTTTTTATTTATATGCAAATATAAAATTATATTTATTTTTTTTTGAAATTTAAAAGATATTAGTGGCCAATATTAACTACAAATTTAGATAATATTTTTGTTGTTTGAATATGTATATTAACTATGCTAAAATTAGCATGAGGTGATAAAAATGAAAGTTAGTAGACGTTTTCAATTAACAGTCCAAACTGTTTTATTTATTGCTGTCTATAGTGATAAAAAAGAGATGACTTGCGAAAATATTTCAAAGGAAATGAAATGTAATCCAGTGGTTATAAAAAATATATTAAATATATTATATAAAAATAATTTTCTTACAAAGGGCTCATCTATTTCAAATATAAGATTAAAAAGAAATATAAAGGATATAACTTTATGGGATATTTACAAAATAACAGATGAAGTAGATATAAATAATATATTCTGCAGCGATGATTTACAAATTGCAAGTCCTATTGTTTCAGATTTACCTGAATTACTATCACCAGCTTTCGGTGAAATTATGAATTCTATAAAAGACATCTTATCTACAGTTTCAGTTGATTCTTTATTAAAGAAATACAATTATTAATTAACTACTAAGATTAGAGAGTTTATACAAAACTTTGTAAAAATTATCTAAAAACTTAAATTAAATAGTAGGAGGGAAAAAATGATTTCAAAAGAAATAGCGACACAAGTATTAGAAAAATGTTTGATTACAGGAGGCGATTTTGCAGAAATATTTGAAGAAGATAGTATAACTAACAGTATTTCTGTTTTAGACGATAAAGTAGAAAATATATTAGGTGGAAGAGATTATGGTATAGGAATTAGAATTTTTAAAAATTTAAAAAGCGTTTATGCATATACAAACGACAACAGTTTATCATCTCTTTTAGATACTGCTTATAAAGCAGCTATTGCTCTAGGAAAAATAGAAGACGGAAAGTCAATTGTATTAAATAATCAAAAGACTTTTAAAAATATGCATCCAATAAAAATTTATCCAAATACTGTAGATTGTAAAGATAAAATAAAAGTTATGAAAACTGCTTATAAAAGTGCAAAAGATTTTCATAGTGATATATCAAAAGTAAGTGTAGGTTACTTAGACAAAGAACAAAATATATTAATAGCAAATAGTGAAGGTTTATATACTGAAGATACTAGAATTAGAACTAGACTTATGATAAATGCAATTGCATCTAATGAAAATGAAAACCAAACAGGCAGCCAAAATCCAGGAAGACTTATGGGATTTGAAATGTTTAAAGATGAAGTAGATCCTGAATATCATGCAAGAGAAGCTGCTAAAACTGCTCATATAATGTTACATGCTAAAAATTGTCCTGCGGGTAAAATGCCTGTTGCAATAGATAACGGTTTTGGTGGTGTAATATTCCATGAGGCCTGCGGCCATTCATTAGAAGCTACAGCAGTAGCAAAAGGTAATTCAGTATTTTGTGATAAATTAGGTCAGCAAATAGCTTCTAGCAAAATAACTGCTATTGATGATGGAACTATGAAAAATCACTGGGGTTCATCAAATATAGATGATGAAGGAACACCAACTAGAAGAAATGTGCTAATAGAAAATGGAATATTAAAATCATATATGGTAGATAAATTAAATGCCAGAAGAATGAATACAGAAGTTACAGGCAGTTCTAGACGTCAAAGTTATAAATACGAGCCTACTTCAAGAATGACTAATACATATATAGCACCTGGAGAAGATAAAGTTGAAGATATTATAAAATCAATAGACGATGGACTATATGCTAAAAAAATGGGCGGTGGTTCTGTAAATCCAGTAACAGGTGAATTTAACTTTGCTGTAAGCGAAGGCTACTTAGTAAAAAATGGTGAAATAACTGAACCTGTTAGAGGAGCTTCTCTTATAGGTAAGGGTAGTGAAATATTAATGGATATAGATATGGTATCTGATAATGTTGCTCAAGCTGAAGGAATGTGTGGTTCTAAATCAGGAAGTATACCAGTTAATGTTGGTCAGCCTATGATTAGAGTTAAAAGTATAACTGTTGGCGGAAGGGAGTAACTATTATGAATTTAAATGAATTTAAAGAAAAATTATTTGATAAAGCGAAAGAATCTGGATTTGAAGATAGTGAGATATATGTTACTAATTCAGAATCTCTAAGTATATCAATTTATAAACAAGAAGTTGAAAGTTATAATTTAGATAAAAGCTTTGGTTTATCTTTTAGAGGTATAATAAACGGCAAAATCGGGTATTCTCATACTAGAATATTAGATGAAAATTCTATAGATATGTTAGTAAACACTGCAAAAAATGCAGCCTTACTTATAGAAAATGAAGATACTCAGTTTATATATGAAGGAGATAAAAATTACGAAGATGTAGTTTGCTATTATGAAGCAATAGACAATATTGATCCAAAAGATCTTATAAATATAGGTCTTGAAATAGAAAAAGAGTGCAAAAATTACAACGAAAATGTAGTCAATATAAGAGGTTGTAAAGTTATTTACTCTAAAGGAGATATACAAATTTCAAATACTAAGGGGCTTGATTTAAAAAATAAAGAAAATATACTTTATACATATGTAGTACCTGTGCTAGAAATAGATGGCCAAAAACAAGATGGAACAGGCTATAAAATAGCTACAAATATAGATGAGATAAATCCTAGAGAAATAGCTAAAATGGGAGTAGACGAAGCATTATCTAAGATAAATTCAAAATCTATAGAAACAGGAAACTACAAAATAGCTTTATATAATGAGGCTATGGTATCATTACTTAGCGCATTTTGTGGTGTATTTAGTGCAGATGCAACACAAAAAGGTCTATCTTTATTAAAAGACAAAGAAAATACTATTATAGCTTCTGAAAATGTCACAATAGTAGACAATCCTCTTTTAGAAAATGGACTTTCATCAGCTCCTTTTGATGATGAAGGCGTTGCAACATTTAGAAAAGAAATTGTCTCTAAAGGAAAACTAACTACATTACTTCACAACTTAAAAACTGCTCATAAAGCAAATACAAAGAGCACAGGAAATGGATTCAAAAGCTCATACGCTTCTAGTGTGTCTGTTTCTCCAAGCAACTTCTATATAGAAAAAGGAGATAAGTCATTTGATGAAGTTTTAAATACTTTAGGCGAAGGAGTTCTTATTACAGAGTTTGCAGGGCTTCACTCTGGGGCTAACGCCATAAGTGGAGATTTTTCTCTTGCATCAAAAGGTTTCTATATAAAAGATGGTAAAAAGGCGTATCCAGTAGATCAAATAACTGTAGCTGGAAATTTCTTTGACTTATTAAAACAAATAACAGTAGTCGGGGATGACTTAACTTTCCCACTTAGTTCTATAGGAAGTCCAACTGTAATAGCTACTGGTCTTTCTGTGGCAGGGAAATAAATAATAGTATTTTTTATAGCACATAGGAAATTATATTCATTTAAACATTGTGGATAAGTATAATTTCCGTATATGTGCTTCAAAAAAATCTACATTATTAAAGGTCTTTAAGATAAAGATTTTTTTATAAATGAAATAAATTTTAATTTAAAACATAAATATATATGGAAAATATGTAAAAATTTGTATATTATTAAATATAGGGATATATTAATTACTTATTAAAAATTTTTACTTTAAAATGCTAAAAAATTAAAAAGTGAAATATAGAAATAGAAAGGGATTTGTTATGCTTGAATTAAAAAATATTACATTTAAAGTTGACAACTTAGATGGTAAAGGTGAAATTACTATTTTAGATAATGTAAGCTTTAAAATTGAACAAGGGAAAATATTAATTATAACAGGACCTAATGGCGGTGGTAAATCTACATTAGCTAAAATAATAATGGGTATAGAAAAACCAACATCAGGTCAAATATTATTTGATGGGAAAGACGTTACTAATCTTAGTATAACAGAACGTGCTAGACTTGGAATAGGTTATGCATTCCAACAACCACCAAGATTTAAAGGAGTTACAGTTAAAAAGCTTCTTAATCTAGCATCAGGTAATAAATTAAATGATACTGCTTGTTGTGAATATCTTACAAATGTAGGGCTTTGTTCAAAAGAATACTTAAAAAGAGATGTAGATGCATCTTTATCAGGTGGGGAATTAAAAAGAATAGAGATAGCTTCATTAATGGCTAGAAATCCTAAACTTGCTATATATGATGAACCAGAAGCAGGAATTGACTTATGGAGTTTTTCAATGCTTGTAGACAGCTTCCAAAAATTCAAAGAAAATAAAGATCAAACAGTAGTTATCATATCACATCAAGAAAAAATAATAGATTTAGCTGATGAACTTATGATAATTGCAGATGGTAAAGTTCAAAATAAAGGAACTAAGGAAGAAATTATGCCTATGATTCAAGGGGGATCAACTAGTTGTGGTTGTCCTATAAAGGAGGTTGTACTTACAAATGAAAGATAGCATGTTAGAAAATTTATTAAAAACAATAGCCGACATTACAGGAGAAACTGATGGAGCTTTTAATCTTAGAAAAGACGGTGTCGGAGTTATAAGACACTCTACAGAAAATATAGAAATAAAATCAAAAGAAGATAAACCAGGAATAGATATAATTGTAAAACCTCATACAAAAGGTGAAAAAGTTCATATACCTGTTGTAATAACTGAAACTGGTGTAAATGATTTAGTATACAACGACTTCTTCATAGGAGAAGGTGCAGAAGTAGACATAGTAGCAGGATGTGGAATCCATAACTGTGGAAGCTCCGCTTCAGAACACGACGGTATCCATACTTTCTATATAAGTAAGGGTGCAAAAGTTACATATGTTGAAAAACACTATGGCGAAGGCGAAGGGACTGGAGATAGAATATTAAATCCAACTACTATAGTACATATGGAAGAAGGCTCATATTGCGAGATGGAAATGACTCAAATAGAAGGAGTCACTTCTACAGTTAGAGAAACTGAAGCTAATTTAGGAAAAGATGCTAAACTTGTTGTTACAGAAAAATTAATGACTCATGATAAACAACATGCAACTTCAAATATAACTGCAAACTTAAACGGTAAAAATTCAATATTACAAATAGTTTCTCGTTCAGTTGCAAAAAATGATTCAACTCAATCATTCCACCCAATAGCTGTTGGTAATGAAAAATGTAGAGCTCATATACAATGTGACTCTATAATAATGGATAATGCAAAAGTAGCTTCTATACCAGAAATACAAGCTAATCATACAGATGCTGCAATAATCCACGAAGCTGCTATAGGTAGAATAAACAATGAACAATTATTAAAATTAGAGACATTTGGACTTGATGAAGAACAAGCTGAAGCTGTTATAGTTGAAGCGTTCTTAAGCTAATATACATTTAAATCAATCATTAAAAGTAAGGCGTTACAAATTTATCTTTGTGACGTCTTATTTTTTGCAAAAATATTATATATTATTTAAAGGAATTTATTATAATAAGTATATGTTATTAAAATAAAGAAGAAAGGAGATGATACTTTGGAAAATAAAGATATACATATAGCAAAGGTTATAGCTCAAGAAGTATTAAAAAAAGGAGGAAGAACCTTCTTTGTTGGCGGTTGTGTAAGAGATGAAATCCTAGGTATAGATATAAAAGATGTAGATATCGAGGTTCACAATATAGAGGTTGAAGATTTAGTAAAAATACTTGAATCTATAGGAGATGTTCAAAAGATAGGTTCATTTTTTGGAGTTTTCAATTTAAAAGGGTATGATATAGATATCGCTATGCCTAGAAAAGAAAAATCAAATGGAAGGGGACATAAGGACTTTGAAATATTTGTAGATCCATTTATAGGCTATAAGGAAGCTGCTCTTAGAAGGGATTTTACTATAAATTCTCTTATGAAAGATGTATTAAGTGGAGAAATAATAGATTCTTTTAATGGAATAGAAGATTTAAATAATAAAATTATAAGACATGTAAACGATGAGTCATTTTGTGAAGATCCACTTAGAGTATTCAGAGGTTCACAATTTGCAGCTAGATTTGATTTTGAAATATACGAAAAAACAAAATTATTATCTTCTACTATGGATGTATCATCCCTTGCATTTGAAAGAGTTTTTGATGAGCTTAAAAAAGCATTATTAAAAGCAAATAAACCATCTATATTCTTTAAATCTTTAAAAGATATGAATCAATTATCTTATTGGTTTAAGGAAGTAGAAGATTTAATTGGAATTAATCAATCTGAAATTCATCATCCAGAAGGAGATGTATTTACACATACTATGATGGTTTTAGATGAAGCTGCAAAATTAAGAGATAAAGCTAAAAATAAACTTGCATTTATGTTGGCAGCACTATGCCATGATTTTGGAAAAACTGTAACTACAGAGATTAAAAAAGGTAAATTAACGGCCTACGGCCATGAAGTAGAAAGTGTTACTTTGGCTAAAGGACTTTTAGATAGACTTACTAATAAAATAAGTTTAAAAAAGGAAACATTAAACTTAATAAAATTACATATGAAACCAAATCAAATGTATAATAGTGCTAAAAAGAAATCTATGATGAAGCTTTGGGATGATGCTATACATCCTAGTGATTTAATATTGCTTGCAAAGGCTGACGCCCTTGGACGAGGTGTAAAAAAAGATTATAGTGAAATAGAAAGTATTCTTAATAAATCGTTAAATGAATATAAAGAGCTTATGTTAGAACCTGAAGTTGTAGGTAAAGACTTAATTGAACTTGGATTAAAGCCTGGAGTTTTATTTTCAGAATATATAAAACTGGGTCATAAACTTCATCTATCAGGACTTAGTAAAGATGAAATTTTAAAACATATTAAAGCTGATATAAATAAAAAATCTTTAGTATAAAAGTATTTATTATATATTTATATAAATCTAGAATTATACCATAATATATAGTAAATCTATAGTGAACTTATATTTAAATTAATTAAAAAGAGTGTTTCAAAATACTGTAGAAAGTTGTTTTGAAACACTCCTTTTTCGTTGTTATATGTAATAATTAATATAGCTAAAAGTAGCTTTTTAAAATTAAAATTTTCAATCTAGAATCTGTAATTTCGCGCTAAGTCACAGAAATCATCTTCTAAAAAAGTACCGTTAAAAAGTATAGAACCTATTGAAGTACATATATTTGATTTTTTATTTTCACTATTCCAAGTAAGTTTGTGATCAAATATTTCTTCAGATAGTTTTGCTAAGTCCATCCCCATAGCTTCCATTGAATATCTCATTTCTTCTGGATGATAACAATTTTTATTGTCCAAAAGGGCACATCTCTTACATATATTACATGTACCACAAGAAGTTTTTAAGCATTCAAAATCTATTTGCATTTTAGATAATAAAGCTTCCAAAGTACTTCTATTTTCAATATAAGCTTCCATATAATCTTCTTTATCTCTTACTTCGCTTGTAACTTCGACAAGAAGGGAATTTGTATAATCTGCTGAGAATTCATCAAACTTTGGGCTATTTGGAGGACAAGACCAATTTTTATTGTAATTAGAGCAACCATTCTTACATAGTTTAAGGAAATAGTCTCTATTCATAAATTTAATTAAATCCTTGTTTTCGCAAACAATAGCTTTTAAAGTGAAAATCTTTCCATTCTTTTCGAATTTGATTTTTTTCATTTCATCACCCCTGTAAAAAATAGTACTTACTTAATTATATTATAAATTCACTAAGAAAAGGCGTTTTTCCTTTATTTTTTTAGAGATTTTTGTAAATATATGTAATATAAAAAAACAAAAGTTAAATTTTTAACACATAATAAACAAATTAAATTTTATTTTTGATTTAAAAAAGTAGTATCTATTGTATGAATAATATTGCTTATTTTATCTTTTTTAAGTTTGGATTTGAAAATAAAATCGAAAAAAGGATTTTAAAGTAGATAATATTAAACACATTGATATTTTTTTATTTATCAAAAAATTTCTTAATATATAAAGAAATATTTATATTTATAATTAAAATATCACAGAAATTATGAAAAAAGTGTTGTTTTTGAAATAATTTGAAAAGAAACAAAATTGTAATCAAAAAACACTGGATTTTTTGAAAAAAAGTTCTATAATAGTATTTAAAGATTAAATAAATCTTGTTTTTATATATACAGTCTAAGAAAATCAAATTAGACTTTTTAATTTTATTTTATGCAAAGAAATTTACATTTTTTTATAATTTTAGGGTAATTGCAAAATCAAAATAACTTATCAAATTTGCGATAAGGCATATCTATTTCTCTTTATTTAGGACATAATATATAAATGGAGGGATCAATATGGATATAGAAAGAATGACAGTAAGAGTTCAAAAAAGTTTAAACGATGCCTATAATGAGGCAGTTAAACATCACAATCAACAAGTAGATGTTATTCATCTATTTTCTGCTTTAGTAAACCAAGAAGATGGTTTAATTCCAAATATTTTTGAAAAAATGAATGTATCTGTAGCAGCATTAAAAAGCACTATAGACGAAGAATTAGGTAAAATACCTCAAATATACGGAGAAGGTATATCATCACAAGGCGTTACTGCTTCTAGAAGAATTGAAGAAGTACTAATTAAGGCCGAAGAAATATCTAAAGATTTCAAAGACTCATATATAAGCGTTGAACACGTAATGCTTGCTATGATGGAAACTGAATCTAAATCTGTTGTAGGAAAAATACTTAAAATGTACGGAATTAATAAAAACGACTTCTTACAAGTTTTATCAAGTGTAAGGGGTAGCCAAAGAGTAGATTCTAATGATCCAGAAGGAACTTATGATGCACTAGCTAAATTCGGTACAAACTTAGTAGATTTAGCTAAAAAACATAAACTAGACCCTGTTATAGGTAGGGACGAAGAAATAAGAAGAATCATAAGAATATTATCAAGAAGAACTAAAAACAATCCAGTTTTAATTGGTGAACCTGGTGTTGGTAAAACTGCTATAGTTGAAGGTTTGGCAGAAAGAATAGTTAGAGGAGATGTTCCAGAAGGATTAAAAGATAAAATAATCTTCTCACTTGATATGGGTGCATTAATCGCTGGTGCTAAATACCGTGGTGAATTCGAAGAACGTCTAAAAGCAGTATTAAAAGAAGTTCAAAATGCTGAAGGTAAGATAATACTATTTATAGACGAAATTCATACAATAGTTGGTGCTGGTAAAACTGAAGGTTCTATGGATGCTGGTAACTTAATTAAACCTATGCTTGCTCGTGGTGAATTAAACTGTATAGGTGCGACTACATTTGATGAATATAGAAAATACATCGAAAAAGATAAAGCACTTGAAAGACGTTTCCAACCAGTAATAGCTGAAGAACCTACTGTAGAAGATACAATATCAATACTTAGAGGTTTAAAAGAACGTTTTGAAATACATCACGGAATAAGAATTCACGACAATGCTATAGTAGCTGCCGCTAAATTATCTGATAGATATATAACTGATAGATTCTTACCAGATAAAGCTATCGACTTAATAGATGAAGCTGGTGCTATGATACGTAGTGAAATAGATTCTTTACCAACAGAACTTGACATAGTAAGAAGAAAATTATTCACTCTAGAAACTGAAAGAGAAGCACTACTTACAGAAGAAGATGAAAAAAGTAAAAAACGTCTTGAAGTACTTGAAAAAGAATTAGCTGAATTAAAATCTAAAGATGACGAAATGACAGCTAAATATGAAAAAGAAAAAAATCAAATACTACAAGTTAGAAACTTAAAAGCACAACTTGATGATTTAAAAGGACAAGTTGAAAAATATGAAAGAGAATACGACTTTAACAAAGTTGCTGAAATAAAATACGGTGAAATTCCAAAACTTGAGGCTCAAATAAAAGAATACGAAGAAAAAATAAGCAGTGGATACGATACAGCTTTACTTAAAGAAGAAGTTACTGAAAATGAAATTTCTGAAATAGTATCTAAATGGACTGGTATACCTGTAACTAAATTAGTTGAAGGCGAAAGAGAAAAACTTCTTAAACTTGAAGATGAGCTTCATGAAAGAGTTATAGGACAAAACGAAGCTGTTACAGCAGTATCAAATGCAGTAATTCGTGCAAGAGCAGGACTTAAAGATGAAAACAAACCAATCGGTTCATTTATATTCCTTGGACCAACTGGTGTAGGTAAAACTGAACTTGCAAAAACTTTAGCGCGTTCATTATTTGACAGCGAAGAAAACATAATAAGAATCGATATGTCTGAATACATGGAAAAACACTCAGTATCTAGACTTGTAGGACCACCTCCAGGATATGTAGGATATGAAGAAGGCGGACAATTAACAGAAGCAGTTAGACGTGCTCCATATTCAGTAATATTATTCGACGAAATCGAAAAAGCTCACGAAGATGTATTTAACATGTTCTTACAAATACTAGATGATGGTAGACTTACAGATAACAAAGGTAATACAGTAGATTTTAAAAATACTATAATCATAATGACATCAAATATAGGTAGTAGCTACTTATTACAAGATCAAGGTAAGATAACAGAAGAAACTAAAGGCCTTGTAATGGGCGAAATGAAGAGAAGATTTAAACCAGAATTCTTAAACAGAGTTGATGACATTATAATGTTCAAATCTCTAGACAAAGAAGAAATCAAGAAAATAATAGATATATTTATGAATAGCTTAGCAAACAGATTAAAAGATAAAGACATAAATATGGAAGTTACAGATGCTGCAAAAGATATTATGGTAAGAGAAGGTTATGACCCAGTTTATGGTGCAAGACCACTTAAGAGATATATAGGAAACACTCTTGAAACTATAATAGCTAGAAAATTAATAGCAGGACAAATTAGAAATGGCGATACTATAGTTGTTGATGGAGATGGAGATAATATAGATATAGTTGTTAAATAATATATGTAATCCTTTTAAGGTATATTGCAGATAATTGCGATATACCTTTTTGTTTTGAAATTAAAAAAGCATAAGCTAATTAGCTAGCCTATGCCATTTAATAAATCATATTATAATACCTATCAATACTTCTTTCCAAACTCAATAAATCAACATGTCTTCCAGTCCTAATACTTTCTTTTCCTTCTATAAATAAAAGAAACACAGGCATAGAAAAAACACTATATTTATAAGCTATTTTTGTATTTTCCTCGCCATTTATTTCATATGCTTTTATATTAGGATAGTTTTCTAAAAACTTTTCTATTTTTTCTTTTATAACTTCACATGCACCACATGAGTTGCCTGTAAAGTAAACTACTGTCATTTTATTTTGATTTATATTATTTTGTACTGATTCAAAAGTATCTAATTTTATCAATATTATCACCTTATTAAGATATTTTAATAATAGAAGTTAAAATCAGCTTCTACGCAAAATGCGTTTCTGCTTAATAATCCTCCATATGATATAGTTATGTAGTTCATTTGAGAATCTAATACTTTGTTTATTATTACTTTATATCCATCTACATCATAACAGTTGTCATTTGCATTTGGTTCGTCTAACTCTAAGTCTATTTTAGCCTCAGTTGTCATAGTTATATGTCTTGTAAGAATTCTTATACAAGTTTTATCACTATTTTCTAGAAGCTTATCTAATTCTCTTTTTGCTTCATTTGTTATTAAAATACTCATCTCTTCCATTTTGTCATTCTCCTTAGTATTGTCTTTATTTTTTTATTTTATCATAAATTGACTATAAATATGTACAAACTTATTGTTTTTTATTATATTATGACTTAAGATTTAAATTAGATGATAAAAATGCTAGATGTAGAAGAAGTAGATGTTGGACTCGAAATAAATATGTAACATATAATTCATAAACTTAGTATATATTTCATAAATCTGGTATATGATTATAGATACAGATATTTGTTTAATAAATTTTCACATATTGGGAGGTACTATTGTGCACGAAAAACAAATAAGAAAAATATTTGAAGGAATTATATTTTTAATATTCCTCGTTTTTATTTTATATCGAATTGGAGATATATTTGGCATTTTTACAAATATACTTTCTATAGTAGAACCATTTTTAGTAGGTGCTACAATTGCATTTATTCTGAGCATACCTATGAACTTTTTAGAAAGAAAATTTCCAAGGCTAAAAAGACCGCTTAGCCTGTTGCTTACATTTTTAATATTTATATTAGTAATATTAGTTTTAGTATTTTTAATTGGGCCAAAACTAATAGATACTATTACAAATATAGTAAATACTGTTCCAGAGTCAGTAGAAAGCTTACGCAAACTGCTACAAGATACAAATATAAACTGGGACTGGGTTCAAGATTATCTTGCAAGTATTGAAATAGACTGGCAAAGCATTAGCAACAAAGTGTTAAGCTTCTTCAAAGACTCTTTTAGTAGTTTATTTACTTCTACGTTTGGAGTAGTTACAGGCGTAGTTTCAACAATTATAAGTACAATAATAAGCTTTATATTTGCAGCTTACATACTTATTTCAAAAGAAAAATTAAGCGTTCAATTAAAAAAATTACTATATGCATTTTTACCTGAAAAAATAGTAGATAAAATGGTTGAAGTGGGCAAATTAACACATAAAACATTTACAAACTTCTTTACATATCAATGTATTGAATGTCTTATACTTGGAAGTATGTTCTTTGTAACTATGGTAATACTAAAAATTCCATATGCACTTTTAATAAGTGTTATGATTACAATAATGGCTTTAATACCTATTTTCGGTCTTTGTATAGCATTTATTATAGCCTCAATACTTATTGTTATGGTAAACCCTATAAAAGTAATCGTATTTGCAATCTTATTTGCAGTATTACAACAAATAGAAGGAAACTTAATATACCCTCGAGTTGTGGGTAAATCAATAGGACTTCCACCTATATGGGTTATATTTGTAATAACTTTAGGTTCAAAACTTATGGGTATTGTCGGTATGATATTATTTATTCCTCTAAGCTCTGTAATTTACACACTTCTTAGAAAATCAGTGTATAAGAGAATTCAAAATAGAAAAATACCAAATGATAAATGGCTTTAAATTCAAAAACTATCTCATTTATATAAGTGAGATAGTTTTTATGCTTTATAATACATATGAAATTATATTTATTTATGATATAATTAAAATTTGAGAGAAACAAACAAAGGAGTGGAAATAGTTGACAAATACAATATATATAGTTAGACATGGACAGACTGAATGGAACTTACTTGGCAAAACACAAGGACATGGAAATTCAGATTTAACACCAAAAGGTATAGAACAAGCTGAACTTTTAGCAGATAGTATGACTAAATATCCAATAGATTATATCTACAGTAGTGATTTAGGAAGAGCTTATCAAACTGCCGAAATTATCGGAAACAAATTAAATATAGAAGTTGAAAAAACTGAAGCTTTAAGAGAAATGAATTTTGGGACTTGGGAAGGAAGAATTATAAAAGATATAATTGAAGAAGATCCTGAGTTATATAAAATGTGGAGAAATGAACCACATCTAGCAAAAATTCCTCAAGGAGAAACACTTTCTCAAATAAAAGAAAGAACAGATGCTTTTATAAAAGAAATAAATGAAAAATACGATGGAAAACACATAGTTTTAGTAACTCACTCTCTATGTGCAAGAATTATGCTTTTATCATTCTTAGATTCAGATGTTAAAAACATATATAGAATAAATCAAGCAAATACTGCTCTAAACATAATCGAACTTAGAGATTATGGTCCTGTAGTTATGAAAATGAACGATACTACACATATTATAAATGATACAAAATTAGAAAACAGTGCATTGGAGTAGGATATAATGGCTAAAGTAATAGTTGTAGGAGGCGGACCTTCTGGAATAATGGCAGCTATAAGTGCTGCAAAACAAAACCACAGTGTAACTTTAATCGAAAGAAACGAATTTTTAGGAAAGAAGCTTAAACTTACTGGTGGTGGAAGATGTAATATAACAAACAATAGATATATAGAAGACTTTTTCGATAAAGTCGTAAATAACAATAAATTCTTATACAGTAGCTTTTATTCATTTAGTAATTACGATTTATTAGATTATTTAAGCAGTATAGGTGTAGAATATAAAATCGAAGAAGAAAATGATTCAAAAGTATATACTAAAAACGACAAGGCATTAGATCTAATAAATTCATTAGAAAATGACTTAAGAGACAAAAACGTAAAGATAATATACAATACAAAAGTAACAGATTTAATAGTAGAAGATGAAAAAATAAAAGGTGTTGTAGTGACTTCTGAAGAAAATGAAAAAAGCGAAGTATTATACACTGATAAAGTAATCTTATCTACTGGTGGAAAAAGTTACGCACATACAGGTTCTGATGGAAGTATGTATCAAGTTTTAGAAAAACATGGACATACTATAACTAAAACACTGCCGGCTTTATGCCCGCTAAAAACAGCAGAAACTTGGGTTAAAAATCTTCAAGGTATATCTATGAGAAATGTAAAAATCTCTACAAAGCTTAAAAAGAAAAAAATAAGCAAATGTGGCGATATGATATTTACTCATTTTGGAATAAGCGGTCCTGTAGTACTTATAATAGACTCATACATAAATAAAGTATTAGCAGGAGAACATGTAGAAATATTTATCGACTTTATGCAAGATACATCAAAAGAAGAAATAGTAAGCTTAATTAGAAATAACCCAAATAAAAATATATCTACTAACTTAAAGACAATTCTTCCTGATGGATTTGTAAAAGAGCTTCTAAACATCTTAAATTTAAGCGATGTCAAAGGAAACTCACTTACAAAAGAAGATGAAAACTCTATAGTAGAATATATTAAAAATATGAAGCTTACAATAACATCATCACTAGGATTTAAAGGTGCAATGGTGACATGTGGCGGTGTAAGCACAAAAGAAGTAGATGCATCTACTTTAGAATCTAAAAAAATAGAAAACTTATTTATAACTGGTGAATTACTTGATTTAGATGCTGAAACAGGAGGATATAATCTTCAAATAGCATTTTCAACAGGATATTTAGCAGGACTTAGTTTAAACTAATATTTATTTAAAAATAGGAGAAACACAATGGAAAATATAATAATAGCAGTAGATGGACCTGCAGGAGCAGGTAAAAGTACAATAGCTAAAATAATAGCTAAAAGATTAAATATAAATTACATAGACACAGGAGCAATGTATAGAGCTGTAACTTTAAAATGCCTTCAAAATAACGTAGATGTTAAAGATGAAAATGCAGTAATCGAAATGGCTAAAAAAACATCAATAGATTTTAGAGATAACAATATATATCTAGATTCAAAAATAGTAAACGATGAAATAAGAACTTTAGAAGTGAGCAAAAACGTATCAGATGTTGCAAAAATAAAAGAAGTTAGATACTTAATGGTAGATTTACAAAGAGAAATTGGGAAAAACAATGCAGTAATACTAGACGGTAGAGATATCGGTTCTTATGTATTCCCAAATGCAGATTATAAATTCTTCTTAGTAGCAACTCCAGAAGAAAGAGGCAAAAGACGTTATATCGAGTTAAAAGAAAAAGGATATGACGGAACTTTAGAAGATATAATAAACGATATAATAAGAAGAGACGAAATCGATTCAAACAGAGAATTCGCTCCACTTGTAAAAGCAGAAGGTGCTATAGAAATAGACACAACAGGAAAAGACATTGACCAAGTTGTAGATTTAGTACTACAAAAAATTAAATAGATTAAAGGGGAGATAAATTTGAGTTTTTATAATTTTATGCTAAAGCTTTTTAGTATATTTAGCAAGACTTTCTTTAAATTTGAAGTAATCGGTACAGAAAATATCCCAAGCGAGGGTAATTTGATTATAGCTGCAAATCACAAATCAAACTTAGATCCTATATTTGTAGCAAGTGCCGTAGATAAAAAAAGAAAGATGACGGCAATAGCAAAAGAGGAATTATTTAAGAATAAGATTTTAGCAAAAATATTAAATAAAGTAGAAATTATACCTATTAATAGACAAAACCCAGGTCTTGGGACTATAAAGAGAATTCTTAAATACATAAAAAATGATTATGCCCTTGTAATGTTCCCAGAAGGAACAAGAAGTAAAACTGATGATTTTAACAATGCAAAAGCTGGGCTTTCATTATTTGCAACAAAAGCAAAAGCAGAAATTGTACCATGTACAATATACTCTAGCT